>Ga0207067_10060_pt1 | contig 33629 bp, 27 predicted proteins | sample Alteio_BWMinCont_25_FD_153484 | JGI IMG/M metagenome (GOLD analysis project Ga0207067, IMG submission 153484) | Enriched cells from forest soil in Barre Woods Harvard Forest LTER site, Petersham, Massachusetts, United States -... | ecosystem: Environmental > Terrestrial > Soil > Temperate forest >...
TCACCCTTATCGTTTATTTTAAACGGCGTTGATTCTACAATCTTGCGCAAACGATTGGAGGCATCAAGCGCCGCCTGCGGATCGGTTTCGGGCATAAGAATCACGAATTCTTCACCGCCGAAGCGTGCCGCCAGATCAGTTGAGCGCGCTGCCTTGATAATCCTATCCGCTAACTCCTTAAGCACGCGATCGCCGACATCATGCCCATAGGTGTCATTGACGGTTTTAAAATGATCCATATCCATAATCATCAGCGCGAGATGCTTGCTGTTCTTGAGCGCTTGCCGCACCATGTTACTAAGGTGAGTATTGAGGTAATGGCGATTGTACAAGCCGGTCAGGCCGTCGGTAACCGCCATAGAAATACTTTTCTGGTATTGTGACTTCAGCGCTTCTTGATATTTTTTGCGCCTTATCTGGGTGCGCGCGCGCGCAATCATTTCATTCTTATCCACCGGTACCGTCAGGTAATCATTGATGCCCATCTCCAGTGCCTTAAACATAATGCGTTGATCATCTTCATCAACAAATACCAATAGCGGCACATTACGCGTTTCTTCTTGACTTTTAATCTGAGAAGCCAGGCGCAAACCATCAGCATCAGATAATAATGTGCTAATGAGCACGGCATCAAAATTTCCTTCCTTGGCTTTGGCCACCGCTAGTTCCGGATCTTGCACCCATTCTACTTTATAGATTTCCCCGAGCTTGCTGACGACCTGTTTGCCCTGCACATTATCGTCATCCACCAGCAAAACGCGTGCTCCCGACACATCGGAGATGAAGCTATTGTTGGCCGCCGGTTCAATGCCCATTTCAGTGCTGGTTTTATCACGTAAGCGCACTTCATCGAGTAGCATCTTGATGCGCACCAACGATTTGACGCGGGCAAACAGCGCCATATCGTTGATAGGTTTGGTCAAAAAATCATCGGCTCCAGCTTCCAATCCCTTCAGGCGATCGGATTTTTCAGAAAGCGCCGTCACCATGACGATCGGGATATGCGATACTTCAGGATCTTCCTTGAGTTTGCGGCAAACTTCGAACCCATCCATGCCGGGCATCATGACATCGAGCAATATCAGGTCAGGCTTGCGTTCCTTGGTTTGGGCAATGGCCTCAAGGCCATCCTTGGCGGTAATCACGTCATAATATTCGCTGGCCAGCTTGGCTTCCAGCAGTTTGATATTGGCCGGGACGTCATCGACGACGAGAATTTGCGCGGTCATACCGGCTGAGCCATTTCCTCTTCGCCTAAAAAACCGGCGGATGGTATTGAGGAACGGCACGATGGATATCGGCTTGGAGATATAGGCCTCACAGCCCGCCGCCAATATTTTTTCCTTGTCATCCTTCATGGCGAAGGCGGTAACGGCGACAATGGGAATGCCGCAAATGGCATCGTCAGATTTCATCCGCCGGGTGATGTCCAGCCCGGAAATTTCGGGCAGCTGAATATCCATCAGGATGAGGTCAGGATGTTCGGCGCGGGTGATGTTGATGGCTTCCAACCCCTCTTTGGTTTCGATAGTGTCGTAACCATGCGCCGTCAGCAAATCGCGAAACAGCTTGAGGTTTAAATCATTATCTTCGACGATAAGGATGCGTTTTTTCATGATCCGTTGGGTACCGATATATTTTTTGAATTATGCGCTGCAAGGGTTTAAAAATTAGTGAACGACGCTACTATATTCCTGAACCCTTAAAATTGTGTTTAGAAAATCATGCCTCTTACCATCGAAACTGAAGGGTTGCACCCAAGCACCGGATTGTGCCTGGAAGCCCTGCAATGGCTGCATGAGCAGCGCGACTTTGTCAACATCCTCGATATGGGATGCGGCAATGGCATCCTCTCCGTAGCAGCGGCGGCCATATGGGACGCCAAGGTGCTGGCCGTGGATATTTCCGAAAAAGCCATTGGCGATGCCGCTGAAAACATCAAAAAGCATGGCTTAGAGGAGCAAATTACCCTCTTACGGGGCAACGGTTTTTCCGATAAGTTGATTAATGTAGAATCGCCCTACGACCTGATAATCTGCAATATGCTGGCTGAATTCACCGTAGAAACGGTGCAGGAGGTAAAGAAACACCTAGCCGGTGACGGTATTTGCCTTTTGGCCGGCATTCTGGCCTGGAAAGCGGAAGAGGTAAAAACGGCCTATTCCGCCTTAGGATTTGAAATTATTAAACAAATCGCCAATTCTCCCTGGCAGGCCTATATCCTCCGTCACATAATTGACGCAAAATAGGATACGATTGTCATAAAACCTTAACTTGAAAGGGGTATAAGTATCGTACTAAGCTGTAAATGAGGCTTTAAATAGCCAAACTCTATGGTTTTATTATGACAATTACACCACCGCCCAATGAAGAATTGCTCCGGCGACTTCCTGCTCCCGTACAGCTGGAATATTTCCGCTTGTATAATTTGGCAAATGAGGTGGGAGACAATGGTGTCAACAGAGAGTTCTTAGAAAAATATATAGATTTCACTGTCAATGATTATCAAAAAGGATCTGAAGATGTGAGCCGCGCAGGAAATAACCGGCGAAAGATACAGGCAGTCTATCAAAATGGCGCGATTAGAAGGGAAAAATTTATCGCTCAATTTGATAATGAGCATCACGGCGATCCGGCCTGGGAGAAATTAAAGGAAAAAATAGTACCGCAGCAGTCGAAAGCTGGCGACTTCATGAGTTGGCTCCCTTGGATTATATCGGCGGTAGCTGCGGTTGGGACTTTCTTTGGGCTAGGCGAAGGCATGACGGGCGCCATTGGCGCTTTACTAGCCGGTGTAGCCAGCATGTGGGTCGTAAATACAGTGCAAGAACGGATGGCAACGGAGCCGAGTTCCTCTGCTACGCCGCCGCATCCACGGGGATTGGGAAGATACCGGGCGCCCCCCCAACGAGGGCCGTCGTCTTCTTTACCACCCGTACCGCCGCCTCACGAACCGGGGGAGTCCCTATCACCTAAAGAAATGGGAGTTACATCAGCGCAATTAAGACACTATAAAGTCCTGGAAGGCGAGTCAGTTCCTGAGAACATAGATAACATGCGCGTTATCTTTCTTGATGCGCAAAACCACATTATCAACGGTGATATAGATCAAGACAATCAAAAGGTGCAAACAAAAATTATAGGTACTGTAGCGCATGGCGGCTTCTCTATTGGCAGTGTTGAGGTCAAAGATGCGCGTGGCAAATGGAGCCAACCACAAGTTACCAGCGTTCATGGTTTTGTTGCAGTTAACCATGACGCAGGCGGAAATGAATTCATTGAGACCGATTCACAGCAGATAGGGCCTGCCCTAAGATCGGCAACGGCTAGGGCCAGAATAATGAGGCTTGGGAACATACAGTCTTCGTTAACGTCTGCGCCGGGTACCATGGCGGAAGTAACCATTCTTCCAAGTGATGGCGACGATTCTGTACCTGCCAGGATCTCTTTTGGTAGTAATAATGAGCTCCTCAGCCGTTCTAATCCAGGCGATCCTCAAAAGAGGGTCAATGCCTATATAGTTCCTCATCACGTCAGGATTAAAGGACTTGAGGGAACCGCTTACGTTCCTGAATTTTTGCCGACTAGCGTTTCCACAAAACAAGAAGATGGCAGTTGGAAAAAAACTCGTGTTCATGCACTTGGTGTTTTTGCCAAATATAATACAGAAGGTCACGGCGGGTACTATGTTGATCCATCTGCACCTGGGATAACAACCGCTCGGCAAAAATTGGCAATGCAACAATTGGAGCGCTCTGAAACTACTGTTACCAGTAATCCTGAGGCAGACCAGCAATCACAGAACGCTTCCGCTGCATCCATGCCGCCGCCGGATATGCGGGCAGAAGTAAAAGACACTGAAGGAAACATGTTCGTTTTTTCGTATGACAAGAATAACCGGCTCTTGACTGGCACAAAAGAGAACAATGAGGCAAATGCGCACACCAAGCTCTATGCCGAGAGGGTTCCTGATGCTAAGGGGGTTCATAATCACCTTGAATTTAGGGCCGTCTCCGTCATGCATGAGGGGGATGGAAGTTGGAGCGATATTAAATCCATTCCGAGGGGTATTCACCCGTATCCACTTCCCCTGCATCAACATGCAGCCGGTCCCATCGCTATTTCTGTCAATTTGGCCGATCCGAAATTAAAACCGACCATGGAATCCCTTTGGACTATCGCTGAGACGGAAAGAGGTACTCGGAAGATAAAATATGAAGACCAAGTAGCACATGTAAAATCACCGGCCACGGATATTGAAAAGGCAACAGAGCCTTACCTAACAGAATTAAGATCTCCTCCAACCGCCCTGCCACCAGATGCTTTGACTCCACCGGGTGTTTCTCCTCCTGAACGCTATATTTTGCTCAATAGTGAGTATAAATTCGTGGACAAGGGAGACATAAGCACGCTCGCTCCAAAATTGTTACAACAGGATACGTGGATTAAGGGTCATAAGGTTGGTAATCAATTCGTGATGACTGGTGTTTCATTTTGGGATGCAAAAGAGAATAAGTTGCGCGATGTGGAGTTGAGCGACAAGGATATAAACTTCCCGCAGAGCCTCCCTAAATCATTTACAATTAGGGTCGACAGAACCAACCATAACCATGAAGGTATCGATCAAAGGGAGATGGAAGCCGCTAAAAACTTTATAATCGACCGAGTTAAAGAACTAAGGAAAGATACACCTTCGCTCGGACGGCCGCCATCATTCCCACTACCACCGTTGCCAGCGCCGCCAGAGGAACCAACAGCGCCTAGGGAACAGGCAAGCTATAGCCATGTAGACCAGACGCAATTGTTTACGTTTTCTCCTAACTCAGAGCTGCCGCAAAAACCGGCGGCGAAGAATGGGCCGGAGAGCGATAAGCAACTGACCTAATTCACATTAAAATAAGGGTTTTAACAGAATTGCAACAATTGAAGGTTTAAAATAACTCGCCGATATTTAATTGTCACAAAAACTTAACTTGAGGCAATCGGCGGATAGAGGATAATTAGAGTAGGTAAAAATTTTAGGCAGATAAGAACGCTTCCAGCACTGCGGGTGAGATGAGGAAAATAGGTATGACAATAACATCAAGAGGATATGCTGATATAAAGCCATATGATGACTCTATCAACAATGAGCATTTTTGTAATGTAAAAGTGGATAATAATGAAAACGTCAACGTAGAAGGATTTTATACAACAACAAATGGTCTTCCAGCATTTCAAATTAGAACTTTTCAAAGAAAAACAACAGATGGTTGGGAACGGCGTACCCTAAAATCTCCTATAACGGTGTTATTTGACACTCGTTTATTTGGAGGTGCTCACCTAAATTTAGATCATCCTGAACGTCGGCAAGTTTTAGAAACTGTTTTTGATCCTAATAACAGCGTCGTAACAGAGGTAGTATCAAATCAAATAGTTCTGGCTAGCGTTATTACAGAAACACCTTCTACAAATACCGGAACAGTTCCCTCAAATGACGCTAGCACTCAAAACGGACAAGCGACTGGCACAAATGCGGCTCCAACGCCATCTCCTGCTACTCCCGCTTCACCCCCACCGGCTACGAATGCCGCGCCGGCAAATCCGGCCCCTGCCGCTACTGGGGCTCCGACGCCACCCCCTCCACCACCTACTCCCAATGCACCTTCTGCTGATACAACAAAATCACCGACCGCTCAGGTTTTTGACACGATAGACAAGGCAAAGATATGGGTGGAAGAGCAAATCAAGCGCGCGCCCGAGAATATGAAAACGGAATGGGAAAAAATCCAGGCCAGTCTTCCCGAGTTGTATAAAAACAATGGCAAGCTAGCCGTAGATAAAGGCAAGGTTATAATAAGCGAACTTGGCGATTGGTTTAGCAAACAAGCCAATGAAATAAAAAGCGCCTTCCAAAAAGTGCAGGAAAATCCCGGCGGCATTTGGGACATGATGAAAAGCTATGTCATCAACCCTGAGACTAACGAAGTCAATACAGCCGGAATAATGGGCGCTGTCGGCCTCGGCCTCGTAGGCCTTTTGTTCGGCATGATGTCAGGTGGCGGCGGAGCTATGAGCCTACTGCTCGGCCTTATCATGGGTGCAGCTTTGATGTTTGTCGGCGGCGGACTCGGCAATGCCTATAATAAAGCTAACGCAGCAGATGCTACCGGTAAGAAGGAAGAGGCCTCTGAAAGCCAAGATCAACAAGTAACAATCTTTCTTGACGGAAATGGCCGCAAAATCACAAAAGAAGAAGATATCAATAAGGCACAGACACAACTCATTGGACGTAACCAAACCGAAAATGGCAAACACATATTCCACATCGATAATGTGAACGCCCTGTCAGGAAGCCCCGGTGATCCAGTAGGTAATCGCGATAATATATTGAATAAGGATAATCGCGATATAGCTTTGGTGAATGGCGCTCCTGACCCAAAAGCACTCGAAAATATACACAAACAGGCTCATACTCCTAAACTTCCTGCTGCGTCTAAGGATGACTCAATTCCTGCTGCTGCCCCTACTCCTACTGTTGTTGCTACTCCTGCTGCTGCCGCTCCCTCGCCGCCGCCTGAGGAGCCAGCTAAGCCCTTACCTGCGGCAGAAGCCACTAAGAAAAAAGATAAATATCTTGCAAAATCGGAGTTTTGGCTCAAAAAAGATGGCACCGAGGCGCGTACCCGACAAGAAATATATACAGAGGTCACGGTGCAGCCCCAAGGTGAAGAAGGCCACGAGGTGTTACATATCGACAAAATTCGCGTCAAAGACGCAAATGGTCAACTTGTCCGGCGCAAAGATATATTGGATAGCTTAAAGAACCTCAACCTACCTGCTCGTAACTCGCCTGAGGATAAGAAAGCTGCGGAAGCCATACTCAAGGAGATAAGCGATAAAGCCAATATTCCCGTTGCCGCCCCTGCTGCTAGTGTGGCTAATCAAAAATCTACCGCTGTTGTTGCCCAAAAACCTGTTCCTATTAATGCTCAGAACGCTGAAAAAGCTGCTCAGGGCGCCGGCTTAGGGCCCGTGATTTCCTTCATGAAGTCTATAACTTCAATCGGCAAAACACCTGTAGCTAAGGTATCCTCTAATAACGCCGTTGTGCCTGATCCGAAACAAAAGCAAGCTGTCAGAGATGATGAACTCATAGCCAAAGCCCAGTGGGATTTACTTACAAAGTGTGCCACTATTGATGAACCTGTTCCTATGCTCAAAGAAGTGCCGTCTAAGACATTATCCGATGGATTACCACGTGAAGTAACGCTGGTTTATGCTGGTCCCGATCGCGGTGGTGTGACGTCGTACAAATTTCGTGGAAGAATTGATAAAGGTGACCTGCTTATCTATAAAAACGGCGAATCTTTAGAAGAAGGTTATACTAGACTAAAGGGTGTGGTTGATAACGATGACAAAATTAAACCTAATGTAATTTTAGATAACGACACATTCACACAAATGATTAGACAAATGAACGACTCAGAATCAGGCAATGGAGGACTATCGCAAAACCGATTGGCCGCCGCGCCGCCGACGCCCAAAGTCAAGCAGTCTGGGAACGACGGACAAATCCTACAATCGTAGCATAACAGCGTTATCCAAAAACCGCTCCTTCGGGGGCGGTTTTTTTATGTCCCAAATCACCCGTGTTTAATCTTCATCAGTAAAATCCCCAGCGTCAACAGGAAGCTGATGCCATTAGCCAGCATCAGGGACGGACTACCTAGCATAACCCCATAAACGAACCACAGGCCGATGCCGGTGGTAATCAGCAGGTACATAACCAGCGACAGGCTGGTGGTATGTTTCTCGCGAAAAGCCTTGGCCGCCTGCGGTATATAGGCGGCGGTGGTGAAAACAGCAGCGGCAGAGCCTATCCATTCGGGATTCATAGAGATAATGGCAAGTGGTAAGTGACAAGCGGTAAGTATTAGATTAATAATATGTCCGATATCGCATAAAACTTATCATTTGTCACTCGCCACCTAACTTTATGACCAAAGCCCTCCTTCCCGCCGGTTGTTACGACCTTTTACCGCCGCAGGCGCGCCAGGAATCCGAATTATCATCGGCACTGCTTTCGGTATTTGAAAGTTTTGGTTATGAACAGGTATCTCCGCCGCTGTTAGAATATAGCGACAGCCTGCTGGCTGGGCGCGGCGCCGCACTTTCGCCACAAATTTTCCGCGTCATGGATCCAGGCGCGCATAAGGTTATGGGGCTGCGCGCCGACATCACGCTGCAGATCGCCCGCATCGCCGTAAGCCGCCTCGCCCATGCGCCAAGACCGCTGCGCCTGTGTTACAATGGTCTCATCCTACGCATGCAGGGCGAAGGCCTGAAAGACGACCGCCAGTTGCGCCAGGCCGGCATTGAGCTCATCGGCGCCGCCTCGCCCGAAGCCGACGCCGAAGTGATATTAGTCGCCGCCGAGGCATTAAAACGTGCAGGCGTAAGCAAATTGTCGATAGACTTGAATTTGCCGGGCATTGTCGGCAGCCTGCTTGCCGCTGAAAAGCTGGATAATGAACAGGCAGAAAAATTATTCGCCGCCGTCGCACATAAAGACGTCTCAACCATCAAGACTTTTTCCTTCGGCTACCGCGAATCGCTGATGGGCCTCCTGCAATGCGCCGGACCAGCCGATGCTGCGCTTGCCGCCATGCAAAAACTGGACCTTCCCGAAAGCGCGAAAAGCCAATGTCGCGATTTGCAGGAGGTCGTAAAAATCCTGAGTCAATCTGGAAGTAAGGAGTGGACACTTACCATTGATGCCACGGAAAGCCGCAGTCTGGCGTATCATTCCGGCATTAGTTTCTCAATATTCGTGCCCGGCGTGGCATTCGAGGTTGGGCGCGGCGGGCGTTATGCCACCCAAGGCGGCGTCGGCGCAGCATCGGAAGCTACTGGATTTACGCTCTATGTCGAAACGCTGCGGGGATTATTACCCGAACCGAAGCGGGGTAAACGCATATTCGTAAGCGAAGGCATTTCCAGCAAAGATGCCGCCAAATTACGCGCCGATGGCTATGTGACGGTCTATGCCCTCACCGAATATGGCCATGGAGAAGATGAGGCGAAGAGGCTGGGTTGTGGGTATATATATGAACATGGGAAAATAAAGGAACTGAAATGACCAACGTCGCGGTAATCGGCTCCCAGTGGGGAGATGAAGGCAAGGGCAAAGTCGTCGACTGGCTTTCCGAACGTGCACACGTCGTCGTGCGCTTTCAGGGCGGCCATAATGCAGGGCATACGCTGGTCATCGACGGCGTGACATATAAATTATCGCTGCTGCCATCGGGCATCGTAAGGCCGGGGAAACTTTCCATCATTGGTAATGGCGTCGTCGTGGATCCCTATGCGCTACTCGATGAGATCGAAACCGTAGGCAAACTCGGCGTCAAAGTAACGCCGGATAATCTGCGCATCGCCGAGAATGCACCGCTGATCCTGCCGGTGCACCGCAAGGTCGACCAGATGGCCGAAACCATCCGCGGCAAAGGCAAAATCGGCACAACCGGCCGCGGCATCGGCCCGGCTTATGAAGACAAAGTCGCGCGCCGCGCTATCCGCGTCTGCGATCTGGCCGAACCAGACACGCTCAAAGATAAAATCGAAAATCTGCTGGTCTATCATAATGCGCTGCTAAAGGCCGCTGGTGCAGAGCCGATGACTGCCCAGGAAATCCTGAAGCCATTGCTCGACGTCGCGCCGAAAATCCTGCCTTTCGCCATGCCGGTGTGGCTCATGCTCGACAGCCTGCGCCGCGAAGGCAAGCGCATTTTGTTTGAGGGCGCGCAGGGCATCATGCTTGATGTCGATCACGGAACGTATCCTTATGTCACCTCGTCAAACACATTGGCGGGCGCGGCAACCACTGGCACCGGCTTTGGCTTGGGCGGCATCGGTTATGTGCTGGGCATCACAAAAGCCTATACCACTCGCGTCGGCAGCGGTCCCTTCCCGACCGAACTTACCGATGACATCGGCGCAAAAATCGGCAAAGTCGGAAATGAATTCGGCACTGTCACCGGCCGCGCGCGCCGCTGCGGCTGGTTTGATGCGGTGTTGGTGCGCCAGGCGGTGAAAATCTGCGGCATCAATGGCATCGCGCTCACCAAGCTCGATGTGCTTGACGGATTCGACAGCATCAAAATCTGTATGGGCTACCGCCATGACGGAAAACTATATGATTACCTGCCGGCTTCCATGAAAATACAAGCCGAAGTTGAACCTATTTATGAGGAAATACCCGGCTGGCCGGAAAGCACGCGCGGCAAGCGCAGCTGGGTCGATTTGCCGGCGCAGGCCATCAAATACATCCGCCGTATCGAGGAATTGATCGAATGCCAGGTCGCTCTACTCTCCACCAGCCCCAATCGCGAGGATACAATTCTGGTCAGAGATCCATTTGTGGATTAGGTGATTTTGTTGTCGCCATTTTGCGATAACGACGCTCAGTATTTTCTTTCACTTGCTTATAAAGTTCCGGATGAGTATCCCAAAAATCTTGCTTGAATTTTTCTGTCCTGGCAAAAGCATCGCGATCCGGATTTAGTCCAGCGGATTTATATAATTCATATTCCGCCAATTCTGGTGCTGTTGGTTTCAATGACGAACCGACGGCATAACTCCATGATGCATCGTCCTCATGCGGCTGCGCTAACACTTCTTCTGTTGTTTTACGACGCACTTGCCTTAATAGGCGATCAGCAAATTCAGCTTTATCTCTGGGCGAAGATTTGCCCTGTAATATTAAATTTACACTATTATGCGCCATCCCAAGGCGTTCTTCCATCTCTGTTTTTGCGTTACCTAATGATGTTAATTGGGTGGCAATAGGAATAGAATGTTTCCCATCTACCACATAGGCCTTTTCACGTATTTCCTGCACATGTACCGCTGCTTGCCCAAGTAGAGACAAATCATCCTCGGTAATTCTGAGCGCCTTCAAAATATTTATTCTATCCTCTTTTTTAAATCCTTGCGCTACTTCTTCTCGCAAACAATTACTAAAAGTTTGGCATTTTATACCTATAATACCAGCCATAGCGTTAGCTGGTATATTCGATGCATCCAAAAGCGTCCGAAGATCACGGATAAAGCTAAGTTGCTCAGGCCATAATTCAGGTTTAGGTTTATCTCGGATGCAACGGCCAAAACACTTTTGAAGTAAACCCCCTATCGTATAGAATTGATCTTCTGACCAGCTTTCACCTCGCAATGCATTTGCTAATCTTTTTTGCTCTTCGGCATCCAAACCTTCACAGAATACACCATTTACCATATCGCCTCGCATTATCGCCTGTAAACGCTGGCGAAAAAATTCAATGATCGAAGCGGCCTGCTGAAAATCTGGTACAATAATGTTTCTTTCATAACGACTACACAAATCATTTGAATAACGTGAAGAGGCTGCAAAATTCAACGTTTTTTCCGTTGCTACTGCACCTTTGGCAATTTCTTCCTGACTGATTCCGGCGCTCTGGGCACGCGCTGAGCTATTGGGATTTATTACGTAATACCTGAAGGCATAAAGACTTTTGCCAAATTCCTGTCTGCGGCGGTCAGCAATAGCAATTTCTTTTGCAGCATAATTATAAAATTCATCATTTAAGTCAGAAAACCCAACTGCCCGTACCAAATCTCTAGCCTCCGAAACGGGAATATAGCGACGCTGAGCAATGCGTCTCCATGCTTGAATTGACTTACCGGCGTTGCCGTTCAAGTCTACGGCGGATATTTTTTTCTTCGCCATGACAGCAGGCAATAATTCATGGAAAGAAATTTTCCAGCCAATTTCAGTAGTTTTTTGATTTATATCTGCTTCCGGTGCCTCCTCTAGCGAAAGCAATTTGCTCCATTCTTCCCGTGAAAATTGTTTTTCCAGCTTTTCAACATATTTAGGTTTAAGATTACGTTTACCAATCTCAAAATGATGATAACTTGATGCTGCAATCCCCAACAACTTGGCAGCAGCCTGCTGAGAGTATCCTTTACTCGCCCGCCATTCTTTGATGGCCTCATGGAATTTTTTGCCGGTCATGCTATGCTCATATTAGCGTAATGATTTTGGAACATAAAAACATAACATTTATTAAATATTTATGCCAGTTCATTTTCTGGTATTCACCTTTTTTTAAGGGATTTAGCCTATAATTTATGGGCAGTTATTTAAAATCACGGAGTTTTTAGCACATGGCTCAAGGAACGGCATCCGGTTCTGAAGGAATGGGCGCGTTTTCTGACGCTGTTGCGGATTCTGGTGATGAGTTTAAAAATGAAGCGTTGAAGCTCAACGATTTCCTGCGCCGCTACCACCCATCCGCCGCTGACGCAAAACTTGACTTGTTACAAGACCGTTACCGCATTGAGCTTTCAACCCCCCTGCCCGAATTCGACGGTAAAACATCACGCGCCTTCGCCGCCACCGATTTAGCCGAGCCGACGCGAATGATGTTCGCCCAGATATGCCACCCTGGCAGCGTGCAACGGCATCGCACCATCGGTATATTGACGACGATAACACATCAATACATCCTGCCGCTGGCAGCCGCGGGAACGGTTCAGCTTTCACGCCCCGAGGAAGAACGCTTCGTTATTTTCTACGAACGCCCGCAGGGGAAAAAACTCTCTGAGTTACTGGCGCAGAATCAGTACCCACTCACCCAGAGTTTCGTGTGTGACCGCATTATCGCCCCCTTGGCCGCCGCCATTCATCAGTTTTCCGAGCTCGACATAACGCACGGTTCCATTAATCCCGATAATATCTATTTCAGCGATGTTGCTGTTCTGGGACCCTGCGTGGCTGAGCCATGTGGCTATTCACAACCTTTTTACTGCGAGCCGCTGGAGCGCATGTTGGCCCTCCCCGGGGCCAAGGGTGAAGGGTCGCCCGCCCATGACTATTATGCCCTGGCCATCGTGGTGTTATATATTTTACACGGAGCCAAGCATTTTACCAGCATGACCGCTGATTCCCTGGCGCGATCGATTTTCCGCGAGGGCGTCTACAATGCGTTGACGGGACAAAAAGAAATGCCGGAGATGTTCTATGACTTTTTCCGCGGCATGCTGAGTCAGAACGACAAGGATCGCTGGAGTTACCGCTTTATCAAACCGTGGCTCGAAGGTAAGCGCTATAACGTACTGTCGCCGCCGCCGCCGGTGGAAGCGATACGTCCCTTTGAATTTGGCGGTGCGCTGGCCAATACGCGCCGCGAATTAGCTTATCTGTTTTGCACCGATTGGGACAAGATGGCCGATCCCGTCAGGAGCGGCAAGCTGGGGCAATGGATCGCCGTTTCCCTGCGCAACAAGGACCTCGTCGAAAAAGTCACACGCATCAGCCGTTCCATCGTGGAGCTAGGATTTAAAAACGAAGTGCAACTCAATGAACAGCTGATGCATGTCATTCTGCTGCTCGATCCTAATGGGCCTATCAGGATGAAAAATCTATCTTTATATATCGACGGTATCGATAGCCTGTGTGCTGAACTATATGCCAACAAAGCACATCAGGAATTGCACCTGTTGGCAAAATTTATTGAATTTAACATGGGCAATTATTGGCTGGAGCTTCAGCGCAAGGCGATACAGAATTATACCGTTCCCACCACAATCAATACCATTCTTATGAAACTGGAGCGGCTGCGCACCACGATGCGTTACGGTGGACTCGGTTTCGGACTAGAGCGTATGCTCTACGAGCTTAATCCTGAAATGCCGTGTTTAAGCCCGCTACTGCGGCAATGGCATATCTTGACGCTGCCGCAGCTACTCATCCGGCTCGACCGGCTGGCGCCGAACTTATCGAAAGACGATGAACCGCTTGACCGCCACATGGCGGCCTTCCTGGCCAGTAGACTTGGCATTATGCATGAAATCCGTCTGCATGACTTAGCCAGCAGCCCATCACTAGCAAACAACCGGGCAATCATCGCCTTGCATTTATTGTCGCTGGCGCAGCAGAAATCTGGCGATATGCAATTACCGGGACTCACACACTGGTTGGTATTGCGCATCTTGCCGGCGTTGGACGCTATACATAGCCGGTCGCTTAAGCGTAAACTAAAAGGAATGCTAATGGAACAAGCCAAAGCTGGTTATACGCAATTACTGGCGGATCTTGTCGTTACTTCTAATTACGCCAGCGCTGACCAGACAAGTTTTCACCAGGCCTGGAGCTTATACCTGACAAACGAATCAAAAATAGGAGGGTATCGCAAAGGCAGCCGCATCGACCAGGAAAGTATTAGATTCGGATTTATCATCGGTAAAGCGATCGCTTACGGCGCCTTTCTATTGTGCCTGTTCAATGCATTTAGGATGATGTGACGATGTCTAAAGCATTTCTCCCTTTACTTCTAGTCGTCGGCGCAGCGATGATCATTTTACTGCAATTCGGGTTTATCTTTCTATTGCTGGCATTGCTGCCGTCAGTGGTCGCCTTTTATATCGACCGCGATGTTGGAAAACCCGCCTTCAAAACCGTGCTCTCCTGTAACCTGGCGGCTACCCTGCCCTCGCTGGTTCCCATGCTAGATGCGGGCATAAGAATGCGGCATTATGATACGTCCGCCGTTCTCAGCAATCCGAGCACCTGGCTTATCGTCTATAGCGGCGCGGCGGCTGGATGGTGCCTGATTTATTTATGCCGTTATATCGCTCGCTTTACGGTTATGCTGTTTTACGAATATAACATCGCCATGCTCGAAGGTCAGCAAAAACGGCTGATAGAAGAATGGGGGCAGCAAATCAAGCATCCGCCCGGCATGAGCCAGAATTAATTTGCTTTCCCAATAGTTTTCCATCATGACCTGAATGCTCGAGCATTCTAAGAATCATTCAAAAAGATTGTCTATGGCGTTACTTATTAATAGATTGTTTATTTATTAGAAATATACTATTTATAGTTGTATATGGTGCGCGTATGCTTTTTGTTCGATTAGCTATATTAGTTCTCTTGCCAGCCCTTGGTTTGTTACCGCTGGCACAGCCGGCATACGCCCAAATCTGGAGTTATGACGGCGACCAGAACAATCAAGATGAATGGGCGACTTTGTCCAACGACTATGCTGTCTGTGAAAGCGGCAAGCAACAATCGCCTATACAAATCGGCACTACCCAAAAAGGAAACCTGCCTCCTCTCGCCTTTCATTATGGAGATACCAAGGCGCAACTGAAGCAAAAGGACTATACGCTTACGGTTGACATTCAAAGCAACAACACGCTCATAGAAAACGGCAAGACTTACAGACTGGCGCAGCTACGCTTCCATACGCCCAGCGAACATATGCTGCTCGATCATTTTTGGCCGCTGGAGATTGAGCTTATGCACCAAGATGCCGACGGCAAAATGCTTATCGTGTCCGTATTCGCCAATATCGGCCAAAGTAACCCTGCATTGCAGATGGCGCTCGATCACATATCCGGCAAAATGGCCGTATCAGATATTACATTCAGTCCACAGCTTTTGATCCCGCCGATACCACGCTATTACAGTTACAGTGGTTCACTGACTATTCCACCGTGTACAGAAGGCGTTGAATGGCGCATCTTCAAAGAATCGATCAGTATTTCACAAAAACAACTGAGTGCATTGGAAAAAATAACTGGCCGCAACGCCCGTCTGCCGCAGCCCATTTATATGAGAACCATTATAGAAACTGGAGAGTAAAGCCTGCACAATTTTCGATGGTATTGACACGACTATTTATGCACTTTTAGAGGGATAAATTTATGGATTTTTCTATCAAAGATCAGGGCGATGAAAAGCAGATAGCGCTTTCCGGCACTTTTACATTTGCTGATAACAAGAAATTCAAACAAATGATGGCAGCGATTAACGATAAATATATCAAAACCGTTGCTCTGGATTTTGCCGCCGTCGAATTCATCGATTCGGGCGCGCTGGGCATGCTGCTGCTGTTCCGGGACGAATGTTTATCCAAACATATTACCGTATCTCTCCGTGCAGCGCAGGGGCAAGTCGACAAAATTTTCAAGATCGCCAAGTTTGACCAGTTGTTTTCTGTACATGGGGAAAAATAATGCCTTTCGTCCGGCAGCTTTTTCCTGATTTTCACCACGATGTGCCGATTCTTCCGGAAAGGCAGACCGCGCGCAATTCACGCATCCCCTATTTTTTCTTGCTGAATGGCAATGAGGATTTAAGTACCATCCTCCGGCGTCCCTATAATTCATTCATGGAAATCGGGGAACGCTCCCGCCTTGAAACAGCTATTACCCGCATGAACGCCGATACGCTGGATTTCGCTTTGTCACTTACCACCGAAAGCACTTATCATAACGACATCGCGGGCATGGTGACGGCCGCATTGCATGACCGCTTTGGTATCAGCGATGCACTGCAAATAGATATCGAGACCTGTTTACGCGAGGCATTAATCAACGCGGTGGTTCACGGAAACCTTTCGTTAGAAACTTGTATGAAATCACGGGAAGATTTTGAGGCCTATTACACCGCTATCGAAGAACGCATCGGTAAGGCGCTATATAAAATCCGGCGCGTCAACATTGCTGTCTTGGATCGTAATCAGCATCTAGAACTAAGAGTAAGCGACGAAGGACAGGGATTCACATTTGACATAAACGCGGCAGATATTCTTTTTCCCCACTCCCGCGGATTATTTCTTATTCATTCACTGGCCGACAATATGTGGGTCGCGGATGATCGCCGCACCTTGTGCATGACGTTTAGACGCTAAACCGCGCTTCAATCAAGCAAATTTCTCGTAATATTGTGCAATTTGTGCTTAAGTAAACGCGCAGAATTTGCTATAATCCCGTCCTTACAATCATAAAACTAATAACATATTATAATATAAAGAGAAAATATGTCTTATAAAATTGCAGTCGTGGGAGCAACCGGAAAAGTTGGGCGCGAGATACTGGAAATTCTGGCCGAACGCAGATTTCCCATGCGGGAAGTGGTGGCACTGGCGTCGCGCGGATCGGTAGGGAAAAAGGTCAGTTTCGGTGAAACGGAGACGCTACTGGTCAAGGCGCTCGACGATTACGATTTTTCCGACACTGACATCGCATTGTTTTCGCCAGGATCGGCGGTATCGAAAATCCATGCGCCACGCGCCGCCGCGGCCGGCTGCGTCGTCATCGATAATACCTCCTATTTCCGCATGGATCCGGAGATTCCTCTGGTCGTGCCCGAAGTTAATGCGCATACCCTGGGGGGGTATCGTAAACGCAACATCATCGCTAACCCGAATTGCTCCACGATGCAGATGGTAGTGGCGCTGAAGCCGCTGCATGACGCTGCAACCATCAAACGTGTCGTCGTCGCGACGTACCAATCGGTGAGCGGCGCGGGCAAAGTCGGCATGGACGAATTATTCGACCAGACCAAATCGCTATACATGAATGATAAAAAAGAACCGGCGAAATTCACCAAACCCATCGCCTTTAACGTTATCCCGCATATCGACGTGTTCATGGACGACGGATCGACGAAGGAAGAATGGAAAATGGTTCACGAAACCCAAAAAATTCTCGATCCCAAAATCGCGGTCGCGGCGACTTGCGTACGCGTGCCGGTGTTCGTGGGACATTCCGAAGCCGTCAATGTCGAATTCGAGCGGGCGATTTCGGTGGATGTTGCACGCGAAATTCTCTCTGATGCCGAAGGTGTAGTGGTATGGGACGACCATAAGGACGGCGGCTATGCCACGCCCATCGATTGCGCTGGCGAGGATGGTGTCTATGTCTCGCGCCTGCGCGCAGACACGACGGTCGCACATGGACTTTCGATGTGGATTGTCTCTGATAATCTGCGCAAAGGCGCAGCGCTTAATGCCGTGCAAATCGCCGAGGAACTGATCAAAAATTACGGCTTAGCATCAAAAATGGCGCATTAGCGCGAAGGCCTAACATCTCTTCTTTTTTGAGTTTCTTGGGCAATCAGTCCGATGACAGGTTGATAGTTTTGAGATAGAGCTCTCGAAACATCTATAGCCTCTTCCTCATTAATTGCGTGTGTAAAAATGTATGCTACCGCTCCAGCAATACATCCCCATTCATAAAAATCGAGAGCTTTCTCGTTGCCGTTGTTGCCACGCTGGGAAGGCTTTTTGATCAAAGCTTTTAATTAAGTCAGCCGTTCCAAGCGAAAGGCATGCAAAAGGATATACCCATATATGTCCTTTTCTAGAAAAACACTCCTCAAAGAAATTCCTTCTGGTAATTTTTTGCCTGTCACGTATCAAATCAATAAGCTTCCAACCTTCATCGGATTCTTTCAGGCATGCATATACGAATGTTCCCTGATTTTTTTGTCCTTTGGCCAGTTCTGCCAATTCGTGCAGTTGTTTATCAACCGCAATAAATGCCTTTAAGCCGTATTTTTCAACGTACTCTTGAAGAATATCGATAGTTAAAGTAGCGCCAGGATTAGTGTCACCATATCGTTTTAACACTTTGTCCATTGCTTTAAGTAATAATTCTGTATCGGCTTTTTTAGTCATTCTTATTTAATATTATATTATTAAATATAAACCACTTTTAAATTCTTGCGTGTTAGAAAACTTGTTGTTTATAATGACTGCTTAATCAATAATTTAGCAATTATGAAGCCTCTTCCCTCCTCATACGACCATAAAGAAGCTGAAAAACGCTGGCAGGAACAATGGGCGCGCAGCGACGTTTATCATTTTCGTGATGACAAATCGCGCGACGAAACATTTGTTATCGATACGCCGCCGCCCACGGTTTCCGGCGTGTTGCACATGGGGCATATTTTCAGCTACACGCAGGCCGATTTCGTCGCGCGTTACCAGCGCATGAAGGGCTTGGATGTATTTTACCCGATGGGTTTCGACGATAACGGGCTGCCGACTGAGCGGCTCGTTGAGAAAATCAAAGAAAAAAAAGCCAGCCAATATCCAAGCCGTGAAGCGTTTGTCGCCGATTGCCGCGAGGTGGTCAAAGGCGCTGAAGAAGATTTCAGGAAGTTGTTTAAGAGTGCTGCCTTAAGCGTTGATTGGCGCCAGGAATACCAGACCATCAGCGATGAGGTGCGCAAATTGTCGCAAGCGTCATTTTTGGATTTATTGCAAAAAGGCGAAGCGTATCGCGATTTCCGCCCGACGTATTGGGATTGGGTCGACCAGACCGCCATCGCGCAGGCCGAAATCGAAAACAAGGAACTGCCGGGGGTGATGAACGAGATTGAGTTCACGCTGGAGGGCGGCGCACCGCTCGTCATCGCCACGACGCGGCCGGAATTATTGGGCGCATGCGTCGCCGTGATGTATCACCCCGAAGACCCAGATGCAGCGAAATACAAAGGCAAATTTGCTATCACGCCGTTATTCGGCGTCAAAGTGCCGATGATCGCCGATGAACTGGTCGAACGCGAAAAAGGCACCGGAATTGTTATGTGTTGCACGTTTGGTGACGACACGGATAAGGAGTGGTGGCGGAAGCACGATCTGCCGTCGAGGCCAATTCTTCAACTAAACGGAAAAATACAGGTTGGCTATTCTGGTACTGGGTCTCCCCTTGAAATCACTGATATAACTTTTGTTGGAAGCAATAAATCGAAAACCAAGTTGTGGGCATATGAATCTGAAATTAGTTCTAACAACTCCTTGTATCTGAAAAAAACAATAGATATTTTTAAAGCAATTGAGGGACTAAAACCCAAACAAGCTAATGCTAAGATAATTGAGCTATTGCAGGCCGAAGGCAAGCTGCTTAAACAAACGCAGATGGTACATACCGTCAAATGCGCCGAGCGTTCAGGGACGCCGATTGAAATTATTCCGACGCATCAGTGGTTCATCAAAATCATCGATAAAAAAGACGCGTTGCTAGCTAAAGGCGCGCAGTGCCATTGGTATCCAGAGTTCATGAAAATCAGACTCAATCAATGGATTGAAGGTTTAAAAGAAGATTGGTGCATCTCGCGGCAACGGTTTTTTGGCGTGCCGTTTCCGGTGTGGTATTCCAAGCGCGCCGGCGAGGAAGGAAAAATACTGTTTGCCGATGTAGCGCAGCTTCCCGTTGACCCGATGGTGGATACCCCCATGGGGTATAAGCGCGAGGAAGTCACACCAGATATGGATGTCATGGATACCTGGGCAACGTCGTCGATTACCCCGCAGATTAGTGCCGAATCACTGACTCCCAATAAATTATTCCCTGCCGATTTACGACCTCAGGCGCATGAGATTATCAGGACATGGGCGTTTTACACGATTGTGAAGGCGCATCTGCATTCTAATTTGATTCCTTGGAAAAACCTGATGATCTCAGGTTGGTGCCTGGCGCCGGACAAGAGCAAGATGAGCAAGTCCAAGGGCAATGTCATCACGCCCGTGGCGTTAATCGAGGAAAAGAGCTCTGATGCCGTGCGCTATTGGGCATCAACGTCGCGGCTTGGCGCAGATACGGCGTTTTCTGAGGATTTACTAAAAATCGGTCGCAAGCTGGTAACCAAATTATGGAACGCGAGCAATTTCGCATCGCTCAATTTAAGCAAACTGCAAGGCACACCGACTACAGCGGCACAGGATACCCGTGGGGGGTATATTACGGAAACACTCGATTTGTGGATTTTATCGCGCCTGCACCAATGTATTAAAAAAGCGACGCAGGAGTTTGAACGATTTGAATATTGCGATGCCCGCGTCGCCATTGAAGATTTTTTCTGGAATGATTTTTGTGATAATTATTTGGAGCTGGTCAAGGCAAGAGCATATGGCGAAGAAAAAGCAAATGATAAAGCGCAGCAATCTGCGCTCTATGCTATCTATCATTGCTTAGATGCGCTCCTACGCCTGTTTGCACCGTTTGTGCCGCATATTACCGAGGAATTATATAGCCATATTTTTGATGAGCACGGTTCGATTCACGCGCGTGGGAACTGGCCGAAGCCCGAAGATTATCCTTACAATGCAGATGCTGAATTAAGCGGTATCGCTTGTGTTCAGATTTTAAACGTTATCCGTAAAGCAAAATCGGAGAAAGGTGTCTCGATCAAATTTCCGGTAAAATCGGTTGCCATCCGCATCGATTCCGCCTGCCCTGTTTCGTTAGCGCACCATCTAGAGCCCATATTCGCTGATCTGAAATCCGCAGCTACTGCAGATAAAATTGAGGAGCTAGAAATCGGCGGCCATCACTACGAATCAGAAAACCGCTGGTTCTTCATCAACGTAGAATTTCCAAAAATTGAAGAGCAAAAGCGCAACCCCGACCAGAAAGAGCATGAAGCACTGGAAGGCAAAATCGTGCATGGCCCCGGCGCGCCGGACATGAGCAAGCATGTGGTGAAACTGCAGGTCGACAGCCTGCCTGATTCGCTGGATCGCAAACATGAGCGATGACCTGAATAACATAATGGAGCGGCTGCCGCATTACCGCTCCAAATACGATGCAGCTAAAAAAATTCATGTTTATTTCATACCCGGTATCGACCGGCAGCGCCGCGAAAAAATGTATTTCTACGCCATCGCTAGTGAATTTCTGCATGAGGAGATGATGCGTTGCCTCAAATATGGCGATATTCCCTATTTTGCTGTTGTCGTCGAAAAAGGCTATGGCGAGCCGACACAAGAAATCAAAGATAAAATCAAAGCCTATTACGGCTTTGACCATGACTATTTCGATAACAAAGAAATGCTATAGCAGGCCGGTCTCAATCGGTGGTATGGACGGGCGCTTGTCGATTACTTTCTCGATTTTGAACATCATCCACACCGATAGGCCGAACCCTGCCATCGCGATGAGTGTTACCTTATCCATGCCGGCCAGCCGCCCATCTGCCGTTCCTTTCAGCATGAATGTCGAGCACATCGCCCCTGCCCCGGCCATCAAGTGCTGTGCAGCCGAAATCAGCGACATGAATCCGGCGCGTTCTTGAGGTCTGGGAATCTCGGAAACGAGCGCATTGCTGGTGACGTTGCGCGTCGACATGGTGATCATGAACGCCACGAAAACCACCAGCACCGGCACGGCGTGAATCTGCGCGTAAAAGCCGATATAAAGCGTAATCCACAGGCCGATGAGGGCGTAGAGAGCAGTTTTTGCATAGCCGATGCGGTCGGATTGCTTGCCGGCGTAACGCATCGAAAAAAAGGCAGCCGAGCCGCCGCAAAAATAGAGCAGCCCCAGCCATGCGCGCGGATAACCCATATTCTGCTGCACATGCGCCGAAATGTTGGGGATAATGAGAAAAGAGGCGAACATCGCTGCCGCAGTCATGATCAATGCCGGAAGCACCGCGGCATTGTGGCGCAGGCTGGTGAATAACGTCGGCATAGCAGCGCCCGCCCGATCGAGATGGTGGCGCATCGGCGGTAGGTAGATGCGGATGGTGGTAACGGTTATGGCAGCAAACACCGAAACGACGACAAACGGCGCCCACCAGCCGAACATACGCGCAATCTCAAGCCCGAGCGGCACGCCTATAACCGAAGCGATGGAAAATGAACCCATGACTTTTCCCATCGCCTCGCCGCGGCGGCTTTCCGGGAAAACATCGGCGATGACGGCCAGAGACGAGGCAATCGTCGGTCCACCAAATATGCCGGTGATGATGCGCACAGCGATAAGCTGCGTAAGCGTCGATGCCATCGTCATTGACAGGGTAGTAACCATCAGACCGCTTAAGTTGAATAGCAGCACGCTGCGCCGGTCGAACCGATCGAGATAGCGCGCGATGAGCAAGCCAGTGATGGCGGCGGAGATGGAATAGCTGCCGGCGATCCAGCCGATATGCCCGGCGTCGATATTAAGCGAACGAGCAAAATCAGGCCCAAGCGGCATGACAATCATGAAATCCCAGATGTTGGTGAATTGCACCATCGCCATCAACAGCAAGACGCGACGCTCGAAACGTTTCGTATCGGCAGGAATCATCGCTTGTATGTGGTGGAGATGAAAAGCGCTGTCAAGAAAATTGAAAATAAAAACCCCCGCTTTTTTAGGGCGGGGGTTGGGTTTTTAAAGATGATATTTAATTTCGACCGTGACCAGCTAACTTGAATAATGCCAGACCAGCGCCGCCCACTTCCGCGGCGATGATGGGAATTTCGCCAGCAGTGGATTGTTCCGTACCATCCGGATTTTTTTCGCCGCCGGTGACCAGTTTGAATGCGCGTCTTACGGCATCCGCACCTAATCCAAGAGTCACGATGGAACCAATCCATCCTCTGGAAGAACCCATCTTGAGATTCTTAAAGGTCCGTCCGATGACGCCGACTTCTTTTTCAACGGCTTTTTCAGCGGTAGCGGCTACGGCACTGCTTTCTTTTTCGATTGCTTTCTCAACCTTACCTACATAATCGGCTGCTTTTGTTTTGGTCGCAATTTCAAATTCCGAGCGGGTATCTTTAATTGCTTCCAATACATCCGAGTGGTACTGCACCCGAACTTCAGATGAGCGGCTTACTCCCTCTAAAGCGTGCTCATATCTTTTGGTTAAATTCTCTAATTGTTTTACAGCTCCCCTATTCCCTTTTTCAATTTGGGCAGTCAATGGCCTGGCCTTTCCTTCAAAATCTCTGCGTAACTCCGTTACAAGACGTTCTGTTCCACTCTGTAATTTTTGAACAGCCTCCAGGTTATTTTTCTCCAGAACATGAAGATCTTTGTATAGTTTACCTGCATGTTTTTTTAAATTCGCGGCATCTTTCTCAAGAAATTTAGAAAAACCTTCGCTTCCGCCAAGTTCTGAATTAAATCCTGCGAATACATCAGTAAGATTTTCATTGGTTTTGATAAGGTTATTTACTATATCAATCTTACCGACTTTTGATCCGCCGGGCATAAATTTACTGGCAACGCCATCAAATTCACCCATTTTATCTAATCTAGATCTGCGGCCTTCATAGCCTCCAAAAAGACTGTCATGAAGTTCCAGGGGATTATCTATGGGAGCCCTAGGATTAATATATGTTTTGAGTTCTGCTAAACTGGGTACTCTAATAGCCATAAACGTTCTCCGCGTTAAAAAGGTTAAACGAAACTTTTTACTTAAGTTCACTATACCCTAAAAAACGGAGTTTTGTGTTACAGTTTTGTGAAGATTGCATGCTTGAAGCGAGCCTGTATCCAGCGCGATGAAATATTAACATATTGAAGTATAATGATTCTTAAATAACTTCTTGTTTACAATATGGATAATTGCCTTCAACGACCCAGCCTATCGGTCAAATGGTCAAGTTGGCGCTTCATGGCAGCCAGGTTCTGCTTCATATCGTCCAATCGCTCCTCCAAACGGGCGAATTTCTCATTGAGACTGGCGCTGGTTATCGTCTGGCGTTCCATATCGCCCACGCGGGCGTCGAGCTGCGTTGCCCATACCAGCGCGCCGCCCATCTGGATTAAAAGCGTCACAATAACCGCAATCGGCACGCGGCGATCAACCATCCAGTGACGTTCATACCATTCTCTCATTATGCAAATCCTTTCTGCGCGACACCGTATATATTGGTGCCATCGCATACGAAACTCAGCATGTCGATGGCGCCCGCCCCCGTGCTCAGCGGCGGCGCGCTTCCCGACGGCCATTTAAAATTACTCCCATAACTCAGCGTGCGACTACCGGTTGCATCCTGCTTGACGATCAGCACATAATTTCCCGGCTGCGCGTAAAGCGGGTTGGCCAGTGTGCGATTGCCGCCGAGCGTTACCGTAGCAAACGGCTGAATGTCGAGATTCCAACTGATGCTGGATGCGTCGGTGAGCGCCATCGGCGGCTGATTGATGGCACGTCCGGTCATGATCCAACTGGAGCCGTTATAAAGATAGATCGAGCTTTCATCATGCACCCAGAAAGCCGCGCCTTCGAGCGGCGTGATAAAATTCCATCCTGAATTATAATAAGCAATGTTATACGCTTGGCCGCTCCATGCGCCGGTGGGCGACGCACCCACAATATAAACATCGCCATTGCTGGGTGAGCCGGGCGGCGTGGCTACGGAGCGGCTTTTGACACAGGTATTGAGGACAGCGTCGATCAGTGTGAACGCCTCGTTGACAGTGACTTCCTTCTGCGCCTGCGACTGCTGCACAAGCGTAATGCCGAGATGGTTGGTGGTAGTCATATTTTCTCCTATGGATAAAAATGCTTTATTCGGTTTTTGTTTCCAGCTAGATTGCCCCCATGCCCACCCTCGCCGAAGTCAGACAACAGGTCGAAGCCTATCCGCACTTGCGTACCTTTTGGCCGTATCAATTCTGGGTGAATAAGGAAATTCGGGCGCTGCCGGAGATTCTCGATCACCATGAAACCATCAAGGCGCTGGTCAGCGGAAGACAGAACGGCCTGACGTGGCTGGCGGTGTGCACCGACCGGCGGCTGATTTTCCTCAATCGCGGTACGTTCTGGGGCACCGAGCAGGCGCAGATGCCGCTCGACCGAATCCAGTCCATCGACCATCAGTTTACTATTTTATTTGGATCAATTCGCGTGTTCGACGGAGTGAACGTATTTACGCTCAATACGGTGCTCAAATCATCCATCGCCCCTTTTGTCAAAATAACCGAAGAGATGATGTATGCTCAGCGCCATACGCCGGCGGCTAAACCTGCCGCGGGTGCAACACCGCATGCGCCGACGGACGTCGCCAGCCAGCTGGCAAAACTCGCTGAGCTGAAGGAAAAAGGTTACCTCACCGACGAGGAATTCCAAATACAGAAAAAGAAGTTACTAGGGTAATTACACCACTGCGTTCCCCGGATACCCCCTGCCGATAACGCTTGATAACTGATAGACGTTGAGCATGATGCTACTTTGCGGCGAACCGAAATCGGTTGTTTGGTCAGCGGCGCTATAGCTTGCAGTCGGGCTGGTCAGGCCAGTCAGTGTGCGCACGACGGTACTGCCGTTCATAATATCAATTTCGTAAGCTTCCGTAGTTTCATTAAGCGGCACGTCGACATAATCCTGCCAGCTGCCATTGATGCGTGTGCGGCGAATCCAGCTGATAGTAAGATTGCCGCTGCCGTCACGCGTGCCGGTTATGTCCACCGGGCTGTATGGCATCAGCGCCACGCCGGTATAAGTGAAATCCTGCTCGGCTGTTGCGGTCAATGTCGAGCCGTACGTCACTGGCTTATATTCGCGCAGCAGGCCAATCATGTTATTGGGCATAACCTGATTGGCAACCGTGCCGTCAAGCAATACGAACAATTCGCCCGTCGCATGGGTGGAGACCACCCATTCCGTGCCCAGCCGCCCGCGCAGCAAGCCACTCAGCGTATATTGGCCGGGCGAGATCAGCGTCGCGGTAGTGAACTGAATCAACTCATCGCCGAGCAGTGCGGCATTGACGCCGTTCAAGACGGCAAGCTGCGTGACGCTTTGCAGCGTCGCATCATTGAGCAGAATAATGGTGACGCTGTTTAGCATGTCGAATATGGTAGTGGGGCCAGTGGCGAGGACGGTGCTCGCCGTGCCGATAGCAGCCGCGGAAGTAAGATCGATAATGCGCGAATAATCGGCGCCCCCATCGTCCGAACGATAGAGCGCGGCACCATTCCATCCGCCGGAAAGTCCCGTCGCGGCCATACGCAGCGCACCTTGTGTCGGGTCATCGCCGGGAAATCCCGGAATATCAAGCAACTGAAGATCCGTCACCGGAATACCCTGGTTTTGCAATAGCAACGAACTACTGTCCGCCGGCGTCGTATAAAAATCATAGGTGGAGGGATCTTCGGCGATAGCCTGTACCTGTATGACCGACGCGCTGCTCATGTTGGTCGAAGTGATGCGCATACGATGTGTAACATCGTTGACCGTTACTGTGATAACGTCCGCCGGGTCGAGCCCGGCATATTGTATCGGCAGATTGAACTGGTAGCTCGTGCGCCCCCACCACTCGGAAAACAGGCTAACATCGGCGATAGTTTTGGCGACCTGGTCGTCGCAGACAATCGGCAGGTCTATGGTTACAATCTCAAGACTGGATGTGACCTGCCGCTCGGAATATTGCGTGGCCGTTTGGTAATTCGACAGCTGTGTCATATAGACGACATTGACGCGCTTGGGCAATTCGATTTCTTGCGCGCGCGTGATGGCAAAAGTTTCACTGCCGGCGTTTTTACCCGTTGTGGGAGGCACTAGATTATCTTCGGGGATGCTGACCGCGACATCGCCGCCGCGCGGAGTGAATTTGAGTATGCTGTCGGATTCCACGGCATCGAAGAAAAACGCTGCCTGCAAGGCTGATATGGTATCGCGGTAGGTCTGCTGGGCGCTGACAACGTAGCCTTCGACGAGGTCATTGATCTGGCTTACATCTATGTCGGTGCTCTGGAGTCCCGCGCGTTCGCAGATATCGGTAATGATAGCGGCGAGGCTGGACGTGCCGAGTTTTCCTTCGACCCAGTGACCGGTCTGCCAGTTGCCGCCGTCGTTCCATATTGCGGTTAAATCCGGCCAATAGGGGAACGGCCGCGCATCCCACGTCCAGACGAACATCTGCTGCACCATAGATGACCCCGCCCATTGTGCCTGCGTCGCGACGAGGCCTACACGTTGCGCCAGGAAATCGACGCGACCTTGTGAGAAATAGGGAAACGCGCTTAAGCTACTAGTTGGGTCATAAAACACGTTAGGCTGGTTAGTTGCGCCGTCGACGCTCGGGAAACCGAATTCGGTGAACCAGATGGGTTTCATCTGCGGCGTCCAGCCAGTCGTCGTGCTATCGGGATTGGTGTGCATATTGTTCCAGAACCACGCGATATTTTTCCATGCATAAGGCGGGCTGAGCGCAACTTGTATCGTGCGCGCCGAATCGCTGTAATACCAGTCGTAGCCTTCCTCTGATGTCCAACCGGCGATGACGGGCGCGACGGCATAACCATCCTGCGGACCATTGGTCAGCGGGAAATAGGCGTCGATGCCGATGACGTCGATATTGGGTGACGCCCACAGCGGATCGAGATTATACCATCCGCCAGTGGTGTGGTGATATTCCGACCAGTCGGCGGCATACGTCACTTTGACGCCACTACCGACAATGCCTTTGACAGTGGCAGCTAAACTTACCAACTGATTGACGGCGGGATAATTGCCGGGCGTACCCGGCACCTGATATTCGATGGTGGTGTCATAAACGAATTCGCCGGCGCCGGGAATCATCACCATGCCGGTGATCATGTTTTCAAGTATCTCGCCGTTGTAATCAGGGGCTAAATATTTTTTCTGTACCTCGAAAGTGAAATTTGGAATGCGGTTTCCGAAATTAGCCATCGGGAAATTCTCAAATATGACATAGGCCAGCCCACGAAATGCCGGAGTACTGTTTGCCCCTTCGATGGAGGAGATAAGGCTATCAGGCGTTTGTGATTCATCACCTAAATAAATGCGGTAGGTGTATTGCGATAAGTCGAGCTGCTCGGCGTCAGCCCAGATGCGCAGTATGCCGTCCACCGGTCCTTCGCAGATACCGATGGCAAGCGTGATTGAATAGCTGTAGGTAGTTGAGGTTTGCGATACTTTTCCACCGCCGCCTTTGCCGCCGGCGGTTTGTGTTGTGGTCGTCGTAGTTTCCTGGATCGGTTGCGACCAGATGATATTGCCGCCGATGCGCATCATGCCTAATGTTGTGCAGTCGGTTATGTGGTCTCCGGTCTTTATGTCTCGTGTTTCAGCCACAAAATCGTTTGCAGCACCACATAATAGCGCTACCTTTCAGGAGCCCGCTTGCTCTTTATCCAACCGTACGGAGACGTGACCATGTTCGAGCAAATCTGCAAAGCTCCTTACGCCTTGGCTCGGCATCGCCAAAGCCCCTTAGCGGAACAACGGCAACGCTATCTTGAACATCGCGCTAAACTTGGTATGTCCCCCGGCGTCCAGCGTGCCAGCGCTGGATATCTCCTAGCCATTACTGAGTACTTGCGTCTCGCTGAGCGGCCAGATGACCTAATCACCACCGCTGAGATTGAAATTATGGCCGACCGCTGGGCCAAACGATCGAGCAGACGCCCGCAGACCGCAGGAGGGCGCGAAACCCGCAAGCGCTTTATTATGTATGCCACCGATTGGCTGAAATTCATGAAACGTTGGCAACCTCCGGTGGAAGCACCGCGGCCCTATGCTGACAAAGTCGCCGCCTTCGTCGACCACATGCGCCGTGAACAAGGTTTTTCAGAGAAAACTGTGGAGCTTCGGTCTCGCATCGTTCAACAATTCCTCGACTGCCTTTGCGCGTCCCGTCGCCTCGACGAGATCACACCGACGCACGTGGATAACGCATTGCTTGAGAAACTCCACAAAAGCAAGCATGCCCGCACCTCCGTGAGCATCTACGCGCACGCCTTGCGGGCGTTTTTTCGCTATGCTCAAAGCCAGCATTGGTGTCAATCCGGCCTGGCCGAAACGATTCAGTCCCCTCGGGTTTTTTCACATGACAAGCTCCCGTCTGGCCCGTCTTGGGACGACGTGCAACGGTTACTCGCCACTACCGAAGGAGACGCGCCATCTGCCATTCGTAATCGGGCTATTCTATTGCTGCTGGCCATTTACGGTTGCCGCGCGGGCTCAGTTGTCCGTCTGCGTCTGGAAGACCTTGACTGGCAGCGGGAATTGATCCACTTCCCTCGGCTCAAGTCGTCACGACCACGTACCTTCCCCCTGTCCCGGCCCGTCGGCAATGCCATTCTTCGTTATCTCAAGGAAGTTCGGCCGCGGTCACCTTACCGTGAAGTCTTCCTCCGGCTTAGTGCCCCATTTACGCCACTGACCACCGATGCGTTGTGGGCGCTTGTTAGCCAACGGTTACGTGCTCTGGGTCTATCACTCCATCACTACGGGCCACATGCCTTGCGACACGCCTGTGCCACTCACTTGCTGGAGCAAGGCTTCACCCTGAAACAGATTGGCGATCACCTCGGACATCGTGATCCTGATACGACGCGCCTCTACGCCAAGGTAAACCTCCCGGCGCTGAGGCAAGTTGCTGATTTTAATCTTGGAGAGCTCATATGAACCTACAGCATCTGATCGAACAATTCATCGCCTTTCGCCAGACACTGGGGCATCGTGGTGCCACGAATGCGGGCATTCTGCGTGCGTTCAGTCGTACGATTGGCACTCCAGCGATGGTCTCCGACGTTTCCATCGCGCAGGTCAATGCCTTCCTGCGGGGAACCGGCCCGCTAACCAGCGCCTGGCACGTCCGGTACAACGCCTTGCGCGGCTTCTACCGCTACGCCATCACCCGGGGCTACGTCGCCATATCTCCGCTGCCTACAACCACGCCTAAGCGCCCGCCTGCCTTTGTCGCGTATATCTATTCGCGTGAGGAACTGCACCGCCTGTTAGCGGCCACCGAAGCAATCCGCCATCCCATACGGCGGGTCGAGCCGTTGACGCTGCGGGCCATACTGTTGTTGCTCTACGGGGCCGGCCTGCGCGTCAGCGAGGCGCGAAACCTGGCTTCCGCGGATGTCGATTTGGCCTCGTCTGTTGCGACGATACGCGAGAGCAAATTCGGCAAATCCCGGCTGCTACCGTTGGCGCCACAACTCGTTCAGACCCTAAGAGAGTACGCGGCCTGGCGGCAAACCAACCACCCAGTGGGGGATTCGCCCAGTTATTTCTTCACCGGCCCGGACGGAAAGAGATTGAGCCGCGCGGGTCTCGACGTGGCTTTTCGGAAGGCGCGTGCCCAAGCGGGCATACGGCGGGAGGACGGCGCACGTTACCAACCGCGCATGCACGACCTTCGGCACAGCTTTGCCGTGCATCGCATGTTGCAGTGGTATCGGCAAGGGGCGAACGTGCAAAACCTATTACCTCATCTTTCGGTTTACCTGGGACATCGGAGGCTGTGCCACACGCAAGTGTATCTCAGTATGATCCCAGAATTATTGGAGCAGGCCGGCGGCCGCTTCGCAACTTATGCCTTACAGGAGGAATGCTATGAATGATACGACGTTGCTCGGCGGCTGGGTCCGCCGTTTTCTCATGGAGCATCTGGTCGGTGAACGCAACCTGGCCCGGAACACGCAGCAGAGTTACCGCGACACGCTGCGTCTGCTGTTGCCATTCGTGGCCCGGTCGACCCGCAAGGGTGTAGATCGGTTGACCGTGCTCGACCTGTCGGCCGAACAGGTACGACTGTTCTTGCGTGAGCTGGAAGAAACGCGCGGTTGTAGCGTGGCTACGAGGAATCAGCGCGTGGCCGCGCTCCACTCGCTGGCACGCTTTATCGGTCTGCAAAGCCCTGAGCATGTCCCGTGGTGCGGCGAGATTCAATCCATCCCGTTCAAGAAGGCACCGCAAAAGTCGATTGGCTATCTGGACAAGTCAGAGATGGACGCGCTGTTAGGGGCACCTGACCGCGATACGGCTCAAGGCCGACGAGACTATGCGGTGCTACTCTTCCTCTACAATACCGGCGCCCGGGCCGATGAAGCGGCACAGGCGTTGATTGCTGACCTCCACCTGCCATTGGCTCCCACACGAGATTCGGCGTGGGTTTTGATCCGGGGTAAGGGCAATAAGGAGCGTCGCTGTCCGCTGTGGAATCGAACGGTCGCAGAATTGGCCTCTTTGGTGCGCGGCCGCTCCAGTAGCGAACACGTGTTCCTGAATCGGCGTAGCGAGTCGCTGACACGGTTCGGGGTACATGCGCTGGTAGAACGCTACGCGGCTCGGGCGACGGTGCAGGTGCCATCATTGCAAGGCAAGCGCGTCAGCCCACACACGATCCGGCATACGACAGCGACGCACCTGTTGCGCGCGGGCGTAGATATCAACACTATTCGGGCCTGGCTCGGCCACGTGTCGCTTACGACAACGAACATCTATGCGGAAGCGGACCTGGAGATGAAGGCACAAGCACTGGCCACTTGTGACGTCGGGTATGCCACTCCGAAAGCGAGTTGGCGTAAGGACAAAGGACTGATGCAGTTCCTGCAAACGCTGTGAGCATCATGCTTTCACGGACAAGCACCATTCCGGGCTCTGGCGAAACGTAGACTACCTCCTGGCACGACGACGACGAACCGCCTCAGCACGACGGACCACCTGTTAGAACATGAACACCAAAGGACGAAGTTCCTCGTACTTAATCCCAAGGCTCGTCTGCGGCTTTATACCCCTTCTTCTCCAGGTAAAACTCCAGAACAGAAGCCGCGCTCACAATATAGGTCTGGTTATCCTGATTCAATTTGTCGCCAAATCTTTCTTTAATCCTGTGAATTAGGTCGGCCTGTTCCGCTTTTGTGATGACCAGGTGGTCTGCCCCGCCGTGAGAGTTTTCTTTCATTTGTATCAACGACGCAAAAACAGCGGGGGCGGTTTTATAAATGCCTTTGTCTATATTTTCTACCAGGGCGCGTAATTTGGGCAGGCTTGAAGCGATGTTGCCATAATCCACATTTGGTTTAGGGCCTTCCATCATGGCAGTACAACCATCATCATATTGTTTGTATATGTCTAGTTTGGCCTTATCGTAATCTGCAATTGCTTTCGGCAGAAACTCAAAGTCTTTGTTGAGATGTACAGCCTGCATCGCGGCAATCGCGGTTGATAGCTCAAGCTGATATTGTATCATCGTATGAACGCAATCAGCCATTGTTTTCGTGTTGTCGTCTTTGTCCTGTTCGTTTTCTTTGGCAGCGGCATCGCGGATGTCTTCGATGTCACCCAATTGTGCGATATATAGTTGTACAAATGCTAATGGCGGCGTTTCGGGGCTTTCCGCACAAGCAAAAGAGGAGAGTAGGCCGAGAGATAACCCGAAAACGAAGACGACCCAGTGTTTCATGACCATACGTGTAACCGACGATTAAAGCAGCTATACTGCTTTCCGCAGCAAGTGTCACTCGTAAAGTCTGATGGCTACCGGCGGATCACAGGACAAGCAATCGTCTGTTCGAGCACAATGACATCCAACTTGGCACAAGAGTGATTCGGTGTTAGTGTAGATTAATGAGGAGTGCCAGTATGCAAACCCTTGTCCTTAACGAGTGCAACCACTCTATCCAAGCATCCGCGGATAGTGGCCAGCGTGCTTATAGGGATACCGACTTGCCAGCTTGGTTGGATCAGCACGTGTGGCCTCAGATTCAGAGCATGATACTTAATGACGCTTATTTCAAACTGATGGGTCGCGCGAGGGAAATCACCGGCCAGTTCAATGGACCTGTCGCAGGGCTAATTGAAATTGGATACGTCACCTCTCAGACTGTTGCCATTCGGCGACTTTGTGATGACAGACGAGATGTGATCTCCCTTCAACGATCGCTCATGGAAGCGAAGGTAAGAAACCTCGCTCCCGTCGATCAAATCGATCAACTCTTGCGTCGGCTCGACTCCTGCGACCACGTTTGCCAGCTAGTAAATGATTACGTAGCCCATACTGCGAATCCTCTTCGTCGACCGAAGGTCAGTGACTGGAACCTGCAGGTCGGGCATCTGACCGAAGCACAGAAGGCCATCTGCGAGGTCGCCATTAAGTTCGACCGTGATTTATTGCACCGGACAAACTATGTGAAGATCGTTCCAGTGCCGCAATTCGATGTGATGCAGGAGTTCAGGCACTGGGTGCCGGATGCGTCCATCAAGACGCTCTGGGAGTTCTGGCACGCTCACAATGACACGGTGAACGCGTGGATTCCATCCTGATTCTTGATGCAAG
>Ga0207067_10069_pt1 | contig 33600 bp, 22 predicted proteins | sample Alteio_BWMinCont_25_FD_153484 | JGI IMG/M metagenome (GOLD analysis project Ga0207067, IMG submission 153484) | Enriched cells from forest soil in Barre Woods Harvard Forest LTER site, Petersham, Massachusetts, United States -... | ecosystem: Environmental > Terrestrial > Soil > Temperate forest >...
AGCTAAGCAGAACGATTCTGCTACCATAGCCGCATCGAATGGTAGTTGAAGCATATCTCGAGGCTCGTGCTCGACTCGCCGGCGTGGTGGGAAACTTGGTTTCTCTCGCCAGGGAAACTGACGAGAGCCCGGAGACAGTCGAAACATTGCAGACTCTTTCGCGCAGTCTGGCCGATCCGCTGCTCTTTGTGGTGGTTGGCGAGGTCAAGGCTGGGAAATCGTCTTTGCTGAACGCGGTATTTGGGCAGGAGTTCTGTAAGGTCGATGTTCTACCTGCCACCGATAAGATCTACGTTTTCAAGTACGGAGAGACCGAGCACGATGTGGCGGTATCGGAGGATTTAACCGAACGTTATCGGCCAATCCCGTTTTTAAAGAATTTTAATATCGTCGACACACCGGGCACGAACACGATCGTCGCCAGCCACCACGAAATCACGACCAGCTACGTGCCGCTGGCAGATTTGATCGTGTTTGTTTTTTCCGTGGCTAATCCGTGGGCTGCCTCGGCCTGGGAGTTTCTTCGGTTGCTGGGGAATCAATGGAAGAAAAACATTGTGTTTGTCTTGCAACAGGCAGATCTACGGTCGCCTGAAGAGGTTGAGGTGATTATCAAGCATCTCAACCAAACGATTCTTCAGATATTGGGCTCGAGCCGGCCGATCTTCGCGGTCGCAGCAAAGAAGGCGCTTCAGGCCAAACTCAAGTCGAATCCGCCAGAAGAGAAGCTTTGGCAAGAAAGCAACTTTGCCGCTCTGGAAAAATGGATTTCTGAGACCGTGACCCAAAGCGAGCAACGAGGCGGCAAGCTGCGGTCGACGGCTCAAACCGCCCAGGTTGTCGCTAATTCGATCCAGGTTCGCTTGCAGAGCTCAGTGGACCTGTTGAAATCAGATCAGGAAAAATTGGGAACCATCCGGCGCTCTTTGGAGGCGAGAAAAGACCAAACCCTCCGGCAGGTGGGAGGCTTTATCCGGGAGATGGAAATGGCTTACGACAACTGCCGGGAGCGAGGTGAGAAGCTGCTAGAAGAACGGCTGACCCTGATGCAGACATTCAAAATGATCTTTTCCGGCGGCCGTTGGGAAAAGGATTTCCAGGACCAAGTGGAAAAGGATGTCAGGACAAAGGTACAAGAACAGATCGAACACGCTCTCGGGTTGCTCGAATCCGATCTGCGCGGCATTTGGCAAGATTTACAGGAACGAGTTCAGGTTCAATTCGACACCAAACGACAAGTACGTGCCGCGCTCCCCGGGTTCCTGAGCCAACGCGGAATCATTCTACAAAAACTCCAACTGACGCTCTTAGAACAAACCTCGGATGCAAAGATCAAAGAGCAGCTGCAAAGCTGGTTTGGTGAAACTGCTCGTTGGCTCCGGGTTCCAGCCGGGGTCGCTGCTGCGGGCGGAGTCTTTACGATCATTGCCGCACTGGCCCACGCCGCGATTCTGGACGTGACCGGAACCGTAGCCGGTCTAGCAGCAGCAGCGGGAACCGTGTATGCCGTCCTGCGCCGACGTCATATTTTGCGCGAGTACCGCCTACGGATGAACGAGAAACGAGCCCAACTTTCGGAGGCGGTCGAAACCCAACTGCGCAACGCCATCACGGCGTTCTACCATGAGGTTGGGGGGACGTTCGATCCGCTAGAGAGTTTCTGCCTCGCTGAAGCGCACCGTATCTTGCCGTTAAGAGAACGCGTCGATGAGATCGAGCGTTCGCTGGTCGAGTTGAAGCTGGGGATGGATCGGTAGGGATGCAGTGCTGCACGTCGTGGCGTGGCCAAATCGTAAGTTGACGGAGTGGACTCAGTGGGCGCTGAACTGGAAAACGTCCAATGTGCATTGGTGCCGGTTATACCGGCGCCTACTCCTGGCTCCTAGCTCCTAGCTCCTGCTAGACGCCGCGTTCCGCTTGTGGCAGGCTCCGCCCCAACATTCCTTCATGAGCCGCTTTTTGCGTAGACTGGTCAGCGCCGTCGCTATGTGGGCGATAGCATTGGCGGTCGTTTTTACCGGAAACGAAGTCGTTTTCTTCCTATTGATCGCAGTACTGGGGCTGGCCGGGCTCTGGGAATACTTCCAGATGATCGAGAAATCCGGGATGCGGTGTTTCAAGGCATTTGGCATGTGCTGCGGCGCCGCTTATTTCATCGGAAGTTTCCTGTTCTTTCGGTCAAACGGACCTGACGCCGATTATAACTTCGAGACCCTCGTCCTCCTGGTTTTCTTATTTGGGGTATTCGCGCGGCAAATGTTCCGACCGACCACCAAGCAAGCACCGCTCGAAACCATGGCATACACCCTGTTCGGGTTGCTCTACGTTTCGTGGTTGTTCAACTTCTTGACAAAGATCATTTATGTCTTGCCACAGGACCCGAATGGTCATCCGGTCGGCCAATTTTACGTCCTCTATCTTGTCATTGTCACAAAGTTCAGTGACATGGGCGCGTATCTGGTGGGCAGCAAAATCGGACGTCACCTGATGGTCCCGCATATCAGTCCCGGCAAAACCTGGGAAGGATTCATCGGCTCGCTCGCGTTTGCGGCGCTGGGAAGTTGTTTATCGCTTCTGGTGCTACCCATAGAGTTACACGCGCTGAACTGGTTACACGCGTTGATCCTGGGCGTACTCATTGGCTTAGCTGCCGTGGTCGGCGATCTCGGCGAATCGATCTTGAAAAGAAGCACAGGTGTGAAAGACTCCGGTTCTGTCTTGCCCGGAATAGGCGGTGTGCTAGACCTGATCGATAGCCTCTTGTTTACTGGTCCCTTGCTTTACTTTTATCTTAGGCTCCTAGCCCGATGAGAAAACGCCGTGTCATCCTCCTGGGTGCTACCGGGTCGATTGGCTCTAGCGCCATCAAAGTAGCGGAAACCATACCCGATCGGATGCAGATCGTCGGTATGGCCGCTAATCGGAACGCCCGGCTATTGGCTCAGGCGGCCAACCGCGCGCGCCCGGAAGCGATTTGTCTGGTCGACGCAGCTCATCTGGATGAACTCCGATCCTGTCTCGATTATTCGCCGGAAATCCTGACCGGTGAGGTAGGTCTCGAAACGCTGGCGCGCATGGGCGGTGCCGACCTGGTACTCGTCGCGATTGTCGGTACGTCGGGGCTAAGACCCGCTCTGGCTGCGATCGAGACAGGAAAGGACCTCGCAGTTGCCAGTAAAGAGATCCTGGTGATGGCCGGCGAGACGGTGATGACCCAGGCCAGCCAAAAAGGCATCAAAGTGTTGCCGGTGGATAGCGAGCATAATGCGATTTTTCAATGCCTTGAGGGTAAGCCAAAGCATGAAATCAGTAGCCTGATTTTAACTGCTTCCGGTGGACCGTTCCGGAAATTGAGCTCTGACCGCTTGGCCTCCGTCACGGTTGCTGATGCTCTCAAGCATCCCACTTGGAAGATGGGTCGCAAAATCAGTATCGATTCGGCAACTCTCTTCAACAAAGGACTCGAGATGATTGAGGCGCGTTGGCTCTTTGATATCCCCATTGGCCAAGTTCAGGTTCTCGTTCATCCACAAAGCATTGTGCACTCGATGGTCGAGTTCGTGGACGGTTCGTTGTTGGCACAGTTGAGCCATTCTGACATGTGTTTTCCGATCCAGTATGCTGTCACATGGCCGGAACGGGTTCCTAACGCCTTGAAACCGCTTCGCCTGGCTGAGCTGGGACGTCTGGAATTCGAAGAACCGCGATATGACGATTTCCCGGCCTTGCGACTTGCAAGACAGGCAGGCGAGACGGGAGGAACCATGCCGGCTGTTTTGAATGCGGCCAATGAAATCGCCGTCGAAGCGTTTTTGGAGGGACGGATCACATTTCCGCAGATCTGGTCCCTCGTAGAGGAAGCGATGAACCGATCGGACAATTTTGCCAGACCAAGCCTGGATGATATAATCCATGCTGATGGCCAAGCCCGCGATGTGGTTCGGGGGGCATTGGCGCAGTAATAGAATATGATCCTGAATATCTTAAGGGTAGGGTTGATCGTTTTCGAGGTCCTACTCATCTTTAACCTGCTCATCATCGTTCACGAGCTAGGACACTTTCTCGCCGCGCGTTGGCGAGGTTTACATGTAGACAAATTCGGCGTCTGGTTTGGCCGGCCAATTTTAAAGCGCACGATCGGAGGCGTTGAGTTCAGTCTGGGTTGGATTCCGGCGGGTGGATTTGTGCTGCTACCTCAGATGGCCACCATGGAAGCGGTCGAGGGCAAAGCCGGGGTCAGCGGTTCGGACCTACCCCCAATCAAACCGCTCGACAAAATCATTGTGGCGGCAGCGGGACCACTCTTCAGCTTTCTCTTAGCCCTCGTTTTCGCAACCATCGTCTGGGCCGTCGGCAGGCCGATGGCCGAAGCGGATACTACCACAACCATCGGTTATGTTGCGCCCGATGTTCCGGCTGCCAAGGCCGGTTTCAAACCGGGCGACAAAATTCTCGAAGTCGACGGTCACCCCGTCACGCGATTCAATGGGATGGTGGACAGTATCGGTTGGTACGTTGTCCGCAGCGAGGGCGCGACCATTCCGTTTAAAGTTCAGCGTGGCGATCAGACCCTGACCATCAATTCAGGCTTCGATAAACCGGAAACCTCCGGTTGGGAACGCAAGGCATTGCGCCAAGTCGGGCTGCAGCCCGCGATTACTCCGATTGTTGCCAAGGTAGCGCCCGGTTCCGAAGCCGCGAAGGCCGGATTGGAAGCAAATGACGAAATCGTCGATATCGGCGGCCAGAAAATTTACTATCTCAAACAGATATCAGAATGGGCGCAGCAACATTCCGGACAAGCTCTCCCTCTTACGGTTATTCGCGACGGACGCAGCTTTCACGTCGATATGCAGCCGGGCCGTTTGGTGATTTCCGGCGTCATCGAAAATAGCCCTGCGGATGTCGGCAAGCTCCAGAAGGGCGACAAAATCATCGCGTTGAATGACGAGCAGATCTACGACATCGACGCGATCAACCAGTACGTCGACGCCAATCCGGACAAAGTGCTTACTTTGACCGTTCAGCGTGGAAATCAGACGGTCGCGGTTCGGATCCGCCCCGCGATCCCGGATCGGCCAATTACTCAAGAAGGAAAAGCGCACCCGATCATCGGCTTCTATACGGGCGAGAATACGGATGGGATCACTTGGGATGCCGGCGGCAAAATGACGACGGCTCACATCTCACCCATTGAACAGGTTTTCGCCGGTGTCGAAACGATCACGAACACGATCGGCGCGCTGCTTTCGCCGCAGTCGGATATTAAGCTCCAGCATCTGAGCGGTCCGGTGATGATCATGCGGACTTATTATTTGTTGTTTCAAAGCGAATTTGGTTGGCAGTTAGCTCTCTGGTTTAGCGTGGTGTTCAACATCAACCTGGCCATCATCAATCTGCTGCCGATTCCAGTTCTCGATGGTGGACATATTCTCTTGGCCATCCTGGAAGCAATCCGGCGACGGCCGCTCAATATTCGGGTGCTGGAAGTGTTGCAGGGCGCCTGTGCAATCTTGCTGATCGGTTTCATGCTCTACGTCTCGTTTTATGACGTGCAGGATTCCGTTAGCGGAAATCAGAAACCGGCGTTTAATCATCCCGTCCAACCTGCTCCTTCCGACAACCAATGAAGAATCCAGCCTACTGTCCGGATCCATGGGTGTATCACAGACGGCTTACTCGCGAAGTTAAGGTCGGTAACGTCGGCGTTGGCGGCAGCAATCCGATCCGGGTCCAATCCATGTTGACCTGTGACACCATGGATACAAAGACCTGTATTGAGCAGACTCTGGACTTGGTGAACGTCGGTTGTGAAATCGTCCGGATTACCGCGCCGACAGTAAAGGACGCTAAGAACTTACAGTTGATTAAACAGGGTCTGCTCGAGCGTGGCTGCGATGTGCCCATTGTTGCCGATATCCATTTCAAGCCGGAAGCTGCCCTTGAAGCCGCGCAGTGGGTTGAAAAGGTTCGGATCAATCCCGGCAACTATGCGGACTCGAAAAAGTTTGTCGTCAAGGAATACTCCGACCAACAATACGAAGAAGAACTAGAACGGATCTGGGGTCGGTTCACTCCGCTGGTCAAGCTGTGCCAAGAACGCGGAATCAGCATACGGATTGGCACTAATCACGGTTCACTGAGTGACCGAATCATGAACCGATACGGTGATACTCCCCTTGGGATGGTGGAGAGCGCCTTGGAATTCGCGCGCATCGCTCGCGACTTGGGTTACCACGATTTCATTTTCTCGATGAAAGCTAGCAACCCAAAGGTGATGATCTGTGCCTATCGGTTGTTGGTCTCTCGATTATATACGGAAGGAGCGGATTGGAACTATCCGCTGCATCTCGGCGTCACCGAGGCCGGCGATGGCGAAGATGGCCGGATCAAGAGCGCCATCGGTATTGGTTCATTGTTAGCCGATGGTCTCGGCGACACAATCCGCGTCTCTTTAACCGAGGATAGCGTCCACGAGATTCCCGTCGCCCAAGCGTTAGTAGCTCCCTATAACGACGGCAACGCCGAAACGTCTGGCCGCTCATTCGCCGATACGCCCACACGCCCATACGCCGGCACGCTTCCTTACGATCCGTTTCACTTCGAGAAACGGGAAACCGAGAAAATCCATTTAAACGGAGTTGACCTTGGCGGTGAGGAATTGATTCGAGTGGCCATATCTCGGGCCAACTTTGAAAAGATTGCTCATAAGGTCGACAAAATGGGCGACTTTCAACCGGAAATTGTCGTTGAAGACTCCGGTGTGATAGCCGTGGATCCGAGAGATAGCGCCAAGATCGCTGAGATCAACAGCAGCCCGCAACCTTGTCTGGTAACGGTTTTGGATCACATCGACTTGCCGACGATCACCGCATTTCGATTGCTGGCGGCTCAATTACAGAGCCGGCATGCGATCTTGCTGAAGGATACCCTCGTCCCGTCGTCGGATGCTCAAAAGGATTTCATACAAACATTGCTGGAATCGGCCACTAATCTGGGTGCCCTGATCTGCGACGGCATCGGTGACGCGATCCTGGTGCAGGGAGAACAAGCGCCCGGCCAGTCCCTGCGTCTCGCTTACAACATTTTACAAGCCTCGGGCAGCCGGATCTTCAAGACCGATTACGTTGCGTGCCCTTCCTGCGGCCGAACGTTGTTCAATCTTCAAACCACCACCGGCCGGATCAAGGCCGCCACGACGCATCTAAAAGGTGTCAAGATCGCGATCATGGGCTGCATCGTAAATGGTCCGGGCGAAATGGCCGACGCCGATTTTGGTTACGTCGGAGGCGCTCCCGGCAAGGTGAATCTTTACGTCGGTAAGACCGCCGTAAAATTCAATATTCCGGAAGGGGAGGCCGTGGATCGTTTGGTCGATCTAATTAAGGAACACGGCCGTTGGGTGGAGAAGCCGGTTGAAGCTGCCGAAGTGATGGCGTAGTCGGGAGTGACGGTTCGGGACCGGCAGGGACGAGCTGCCGCTCGTCCGGCCTGCCGTCGCGGGTTCCACGTTTCTCCGGCAAAACATTTCGGACGAGCAGGAGCTCGTCCTTACCGGGACTCGCGCCAACCGGCATTTCGTGTCGATTCGCAAGCATTCGTGGTTTAGTCATTCGTTAGGATGACTGCATCGCTCCCAAACATCGGATTCGTCGGCCTGGGTTGGCCTGGAGAACGTCACGCAGAAGGAGTTATCGCGTGTTCTCTAGGTACCGTGCATTCTGCTTGCGACCTCAACCAGGAACGTCTCGAGAACTTCGTTACAGCATTTCGACCTTCACGAACCTTTACAAATTTCAGAGAGATGTTAGCGGATCCCGCTCTGGATGCAGTCGTGATCTGTCTTCCGAATGCGCTCCATTATCCGTTTTCCTTACAAGCATTGCAGGCCGGCAAACATGTCTTGTGTGAAAAACCGCCAACCATGAACGCGGCGCAGATGCTCACGCTACACGAAGAAGCGCAGAAACGTGGGCTCGTTTACTATTTTGGCCGCCAGATGCGGTTTTCGCCGGGGATGCAAGCAGCCAAGAAACTCGTGAAAGAACGGCGATTAGGCGAAATCTATTTCGCTGAGACCATGTGGGTTCGGTCGCGTGGAACACCGGATGGTGTCGACGGCTGGTTCACAGAGCGATCCAAGGCCGGAGGCGGCGCCATCATCGATCTTGGCGTCCATGCAATAGACGCTGCCTGGTATCTAATGGGAACGCCACAACCGCGCGCGATATCCGCCCAGACCTACCAAAAATTTCCCCAACTGGTTAAGAACAACGTCTTCGATGTCGAGGATAACGGGTACGGGATGATCCGGTTCGAGAACGGTGCAACTCTACTGTTCAAGGTCTCCTGGGCAGCAAATTTGCAGGACGATATCCCGCTTAGTTCGAAGCGAGGCCGCTCGCTGCTGTCGACGCTAATTTACGGACCTAAGGGATCGATCAAGATCATTGATGCGTTCGAAGCGGACACCGACAATTTTCCTTCTCCGATCGTATTCTTCGAAGAACAACAGGGAGTACCCGCGAAAGTCGAAGTCCCTGTACAAGACGTGCGGGGGGCCGCTTTACGAGAGTTTGAGTTTCGCGACCAGGCAAGTAACTTCCTGCGTTGTCTTCGCGGCGAAGAAGCTGCGGTCAACAGCTCGAGCCAAGCCGTCCAACTCATGGAAATGTTAGACGCGATCTATCGCTCCAGCCAGTTAGGTAAGGAAGTGACGGTGGGCTCTAGGTTCTAGGTTCTAGGTTCTAAGTTCTAGGTTTTAAGTTGTAGGTTGTGCCTCCGGCTTAGTGAGATTGGTGCGTCCACAGTCTCCTTGGTTTCGACGCCCAATAGCATGCGTAACCTCGAACCTGAAACTTCTCACCTACAACTTATAACTCCCGGCTACCACACCTGTCCCATCCCGCCGGTTGGGAACGGCAAATACTGGTACACCCAGGTCTCGGAAAGAACCTTATCGCCGTTCTTTAAATAAAGCTTCATGTCGACCGGATCATTCCCGGCAGCAGTCAGATCGAATTGCGCGCGCCAATGTCCAGAAACTCCGTCCGGAACAGCTTCGGTGAAGATATAGGAAAAGGTACCGCGAGACGCCCAATGGACGGGCTCAGGTTTTACCCCAAAAGGGAGATCAGCCAATGGTCCTCCCAAGAACTCGACCATGAATTTGCGCACTCCTTGCGGGCGAGGTTGGCCTGGGACACCCCCATTACCCATCCGGGTCGCAACGCACCGAGCAAGAGGCGTTGGGAACGGCTCATCGGCCAGCCAGTGGAGCCGATAACGCAAACGATATGAATTACCTGCTTTAGCGGGGTCACTCGGGACCCACGTCGCAACAACGTTATCGTGAATCTCATCCTCGGTCGGAATCTCGATCAACTGAACCGCTCCCTTCCCAAACGGGTTTAACGGTTCAATCCACAAACTCGGCCGCCGATCATAAAACACTCCGTCTAGATAATGGTCAAAGTTCCGGTCTCGTTGCAGCAATCCAAATCCGCGGGGGTCAGTATCACTAAAAGAGGATACTTCGATGTGCTGAGGATCGTTCAACGGTCGCCAGAGATGTTCACCGGCACCGGTCCAAATCGCCAAGCCGTCGGAATCATGGACTTCCGGGCGCCAATCGATAGCGGTCGGCTTCTTGGTTTCGGAAAACCAATACATCGAAGTTGCCGGCGCAATCCCGAGCCGCTCCACGTCTTTTCTCAAGAAAAGCGCGGGCTCCACCTCCATAACGACACCCTTGGCCCGGTGTAAGTCGAATCGGTATGCGCCGGCTATGCTCGGTCCATTCAGCATCGCATAAACCGTCATCACATCCCCATCGGACTTGGGCGTTTCGAAATAGAATTCGGTGAAATTAGGGAACTCTTCCGGCTGGTCCGGCAGGGTCGTGTTAATCGCAATCCCTCGCGCCGATAGACCGTATTGGTAAAGCTCTCCAATGCTTCGAAAATAAGAAGCCCCAAGAAATGCGGCCCAGTCGTTCTTTTTCCAATCCAATTTTGCCTGGTCTCCCAGACGGCTCTCCTGTATCCGGAAGCCAGCAAACCCAGTGCCTGTTGAGAGGCGCCGTGCGGGGCTATCCGCAGGCATATCAAAGTAGGCGGCATCGTAAATGATCTCATGAGCCACCGAACCCGACGGCGTGTTGTCAATGACATGCATCTGCACCGGGGTCCGCGAATAGAGGCCCAGAGGGAAGAACGTTATTGGATATTGCCCAGGACCATTCGCAAAGAGCGCATACTCCGGCTTGAAATGGATTTTACTGAGCGCGTCATAGTCGATCTTATTAAGAACATCGTCTGAAGGCCCCTTACCTTGCTCGTATGTACGGCTAGCCAGCTCCTTGGCCCGGCCGATTAGTCCATCAAACGAGAACGGCTTACCATCCCCAAACTTCAGGGAGGGCACCGGGTCAGCCGAAGACCTGATACCTAGTGCGGCCAAAGTGGCCGTTGCTCCGGCCGAAACGATGAAAGTGCGACGATCAATCATGACTTAATTCCTGCGATGACAAAGGCTTATCCGGGAAGGATCGACGAAAGATAGCCAAAGATTATTCGCATCTTCTGAAAACATACCGGGAGCAAGAAAAGCCTAGTGTTAGCGGCGATCGACCACATTTTCAAGTGGGGCTGCACGGTTCGCCGCTCACCGGACGCCGTCTCGAGCGAGATCGTTCTCGTACTCGTCGTCGTCCTCGTCCTCGATTCGAGACGGTGTAGCCGCTCCCCCCACGGTTACGAGTTACCCAGCGATCAGTCTGGCGCCAGGATAAGCAGAAACGCAGGGAAGAAAGTGTCGAGGACGAGGACGACGACGAGTACGAGAACGATTAAGGAGCCTACCTACCCCTCCGGTTGGCCTGGCTCCTCCACCGCAGCACTCACCGGTACTTCTTCGGGTACGCTCGGCCCCTCAACCGTTTCCGGTGCCGGCGCTTCCTCCCGTTTGGTCAAGCGAACACCAACCAGCTTACTGATGCCGTGCTCTTCCATGGTCACACCATAGAGCACATCCGCCTTGGCGATAGTACGCTTGTTGTGAGTGATCACCACAAACTGACTTTGATGGACAAACCGATCTAGAATTTTTATGAACCGATTTATGTTTGATTCGTCCAGCGGCGCATCCATCTCGTCCAAGACACAGAATGGGCTCGGCTTAACCATGTAGATCGCGAATAGCAACGAAACCGCGGTCATGGTCTTCTCGCCACCAGACAACAGCGTGATCGATTGCAACTGTTTACCAGGCGGTTTGGCAATGATCTCAATCCCGCTTTCCAAAGGATCGGCATCGTCCACTAGCAGCAAGTTCGCTTTACCGCCACCAAACAGCTCACTGAACATCTCTTGAAAGTTCTTGCGGACTTGTTCGAAGGTTTCCGCGAACAAATGCTGGGTAGTCGCATTGATCTGGTTGATAATATCGAGGAGTTCCCCCTTCGCCTTAACCAGATCGTTGTGTTGTTCGTCGAGAAAGCGCTGCCGTTCTTCGAGCTCGTCATATTCCTGGATTGATTCCAGGTTAACCGGGCCCATGCCATCCAGACGTTCGGTCATCTCGCTCACGATCGCCTTGGTTACCTCCCAATCTTCCTCTCGCAGATCCGCAATGTTGGCCAGCCCTTCTGGCAACTCCGTCTCCATCGCCGATTTCAATCGACTCCGTTGCTCTTTCAGCGACTTGAGGAACGACTCCCAATCCGGCTGAAACAGGTTTAGATCGGCTTGATAACGCCGGTGCGTTTGCTCTAGCAAACTGTCCAATCGCAAACGGAACTGGGTCGATTTTACCTCTTGTTCTCCCCGTTGTTCTTGGTGCTCGGTTAACTGCTTACGTAACTGTCGCAGGTTCAACTCGACTGCCTCGACCGACGCAATACGGGTTGCTTTCTCACCGCTCAGTCGTTCGACTTCGAGTTCGGCAGCCTCCCTCTCCTGCTGCAGCGATTCATTCTTTTGCTGGAGATCCGCGTTCTCCCGTTCCAGCTGTTCAATGCGCGCCAGATAGTTGCGTACATCGGCTTGACGGCTGGAAATCAATTCTTGCAGTTCGACAATCCGGTTCGCTAACGGCTGTCTCTGCCGGTTCAAGTCTTCTCGCCGTTGTCGCTCGGTGGCAACCCGGACTTTAAGTTCGTTGAGCGATTCAATCAGCGAGTCTTCAGTGTCTTTTAAAGCCTCGACCTGAGCCAACGCCGCGGCCAATCTCTCTTGGAAATTCGCAGCTTCCTCGCCCAACTTCGTCACCTCGCCCTCGAGCACGCCAGTTTTCGAGGTGGCGCTTCCCAAGCGCTCCTCCGTATTTTGTTTCTCCCAGGTTAGACTCTTTACTTTCCCCTCGATATCGCGCAGCTCACGGTCGAGTAACGCGATTTTACCCTGAATAGTAGATTCGAGAACCTGAGCGTGCTGAAGCGCCTCTCGGCTTTCACTGATCTTTTGCTGGGTATCGGCTAAACGAATCTCGGCCTCAGCCTGATTCTGCTGAGCGGCATCCAGTTCGGCTTGAAGTTGAGTACACGCTTCAGCCAGTTCCCGCATCTGCACTTTCCGTTTCAGAACGGAACTACCCTCATTGCCCTGCGCACCGGAAAACACCACGCCGCGTTCGGAAATAAATTCGCCAGCCAGGGTGACAACCGCTACGTCCGAGTTTTGCTGGGAGATTCGTAAAGCAGTCTCGAAATCAGACGCTAATGCGACGTTACCCAGCAACTGATTCACCAACGGGGCGATTTCAGGGCGAGTTTTTACCCGGTCCAGAGCCCAGCCCATCGCTCCAGCCGGGAGAGTCTGGATTTGAACCGGAGCAAGCCGAGAAACTGCTTCGATCGAGATTAATCCTGCTCGTCCTTCTTTAACTTCTACTAGTTGGCGGCTGATTGCTTCCGCCACATCACCATCGGCGATCAAAACAACTTGTAGATAATGTTCAAGCGCAGCCTCTACCGCAGGAACGAATTCGTTGCTCACCTCCAGGGAGTTGGCCAAAACCCCAAGAATGCTTGAGCGAAAAAGCTGCGGGTCATTCAACCCTCTGAGCACTGCTTGAGTTCCGGAGCTCAGCCCTTCACCTTCCCGATTCAGTTGGGAAAATACCTCGAGCTTAGATTCCCGCTCCGCCAAGGTCCGTTGCTTGCGCGCGATGTCCGCAACAATCTCTTGGAGTGTCCGCTGTTGATTGACCCCGTCACGCTCGCTGTCCCGAAGGGCGTCGCGACAACTTTGAACCTGCGTAGTCGCCTGCCCCAACTCCGCTTGACTCTGTTCCAGTTGAGATCGGAGTTGGTCACGCCCGTTCTCAGCCTGGCGAAGTTCTTGCTCCAATAGCGTCAACCGGGTCTGGCTGGCTTCTCGCTGGTTCAAAACGTTCGCCAATTCACCCCGTAGGCTCGCGCTTCGATTCTCTCTTTGCTGCAACTCCTGCTGGAACCGCTGAGCTTCACGCTCCTCATTCAAACGCCTCGTCCGCGATTCGCTGACTTCGCGTTGATGTTCCTCTAAGCGTTGTTCTTCCGCTCTTAGGCTCTCAAATAACTCGGCCAGCTGATGATCGGTCTCTTCGAGCTGACCCTCTTGAATAAGCAGCTTTTCTTGAGCGGCAGCCACATCGGATTCATATCGGCCGATTAATCCCGAGGCTTCCCGCGCACGTTCCTCGTTGAAGGAGATCCGATTGATCGCAACGTCGATCCGGTTCTTGATGTCTTGCCCGCTTTGGCGCACGACCAGAATCTGTTCCTCCAAAGCTTCCAGCTCGTGGCGTTGGTCGGCCAGACCGAACTCTTGAGATTCAATCTGTTCCTCCAGGGAAACTTGGATCGACCGCAGTTTTTCTACCAGTTCAGCCGCCTGGGAGATGTCGGCCTTTAGTTGCTCCGAGTTTCGAAACGACAGATGCAAATCGAGTACCTGTAACTCCTCGTAAAGCGTCCGGTAACGGCGAGCCTTCCCGGCCTGACGTTGGAGCGAACCAATCTGCCGCTTCACTTCTTTCATGATATCCGTGAGGCGAAGGAGGTTGGCGTCGGTGTACTCCAGTTTTCTCAACGCCTCTTTTTTCTGGGCCTTATACTTTGTGACCCCGGCGGCCTCTTCGAAGATTGCCCGCCGGTCTTCCGGCCGAGAACTCAGAATCTGGTCGATCCTGCCCTGCTCCATAATCGAATACGCAGATCGCCCGATCCCGGTGTCCATGAAGAGCATCTGAATGTCTTTCAGCCGGCAAGGAACCCGATTCAGGAGATAGTCTGAACGGCCGTCCCGATAAACCCGCCGAGTGATGTTGACCTCGTTGTACTCGACTCCAAGATCCTTTTCGCACTCCGCGAAGGTGAGCGAGACTTCGGCCACACCGACCGCCTGCTTTGTATCGGTCCCGCTGAAGATAACGTCCGCCATTTCTCCACCACGAAGGGCCTTGGCGGATTGCTCTCCTAAAGCCCAGCGGATCGCGTCCAACACATTCGATTTTCCGCACCCGTTTGGCCCGACGATCGCCGAAACTCCTCTGTGAAGATTCAGGGTCGTCCGATGGGCAAAGGATTTGAATCCAGCTAATTCAATCGACTTTAGATACATGGGTTCTGAACGACCGAACGCTAGACAACTATAGGGCCCCTGACAAGGTTAAAAATACAATCTTTAGGATTCTGAGGGATGGCGACCACAAGATATTGTGGGGCGGTCCGATGACCACATATTTGGCGAAGCGAGGCTCCCGAAAGACCTGGCAAGGTTAGCAGAGCCTCGAATGAGTCGGCGCCGTCACGCGACATTCGGCCAGAAATCGTGCCGAGCCGTTGGTCTATCGTAGGGTTAGGCCGTGGAAGATGGCACGTCAGCAAAAACGGCTCGGCACGCTTCCAGATCTAATGTCACTCCGGGCATCGAATTGTCTTCCCTTTGATGATACCTGCAGCTCTTTCGGGAGACTCGCCCCACCAATTTTTCGCCCGGCCTAATCCCCGTTCGTCAGCAGCCTAGGAGGCGTCGGCGTGGGCTGCGGCGTCTTACCGCGAAGAAACGGATTCTGCTCCGGCAACGGCGCCTTCCGAATTATTGCCACCGGTGTCGGCGCCGGCGTTGGTGCTTGCACAGAGTAAACCTCCTCCCGCAGACCTGGGATCGGAGAGTACCCTTCGAACCGGGCAACGAGATCCGGATCGCTTTTATTCGGTGTGCCATTCGGGAGCTTGAAATCAAATACGCTGACTCCGAACCTTTTTTCTCCGTTATACGATCGGCCATCGCTAGCGCCTACCATCACCCGCTTATTAGTTCCTTTTTCTTTGCCTAGGTAGATCATCACATGAGTCACCGGCACGTCGCGATCTACCTTGTAGGTGCCCGACCAGAACATAAGGTCACCGGGGCGGAGGTCTTCGAGCTCGAAAGTGTCGGTATTCCGGCTGAGCACCGCATGAAAGTTCCCATTTTTGCGAACCCAGAGATATTGGTCGCTCGACTGTCGGGGAACGTCTTTGAAGCCGGCGCTGCTCAACACATAGTAAATAAATCCGGAGCAATCCATACCACCGCTGGCCGGATCATCTGACCCGTAGGTATAGGCCAAATTGCGTTGGGTTAACGCCAGCGCAGAGCGGATCAAATCCTGCACTCCTGAAGGTTGGCTGTCGAAATCCTTCAGCTTACTTGGATCGAGCGACGCAACAGCAACCGGCTGGTTTTGTGGGCTTGGCTTGGGAGTTTCCTCGGGCGTTGGCTCGGGAGTACTATCTTCGGATTTTGCCCGGTGTTTGGTGTGTTTTGAAGGAGTTGCATCCTCCTCATCGTCTTCCGAATTTTTCTTCGCCTTAGGTGTATCATCCGATTCCTCCTCCTGCGACTTCGACCTGACCTTCGGCGAAGGAGATGGGTGATGCTGCAGGGTCGATGAATGATGATGGATCCGCTTTTTTGAAGGTGTCGGCGTCGCTTCTTCTTGCAGCTGTTGTCTAACGTTCCGGCCCCATTTATCCAATGAGCGGGAAACCGCATCGAAAGGGCTATCATCTCCCTTTACCTCGGAGGCCGCAAAAGCCAGCAACGAAAAAGCCGGCGCCAAAACCAGGTATCTCATGTGCCCTTAGCAATCTCCTCAAGGAGATGCCTGTTTAGACGGATGCCGGCCTCAAAATTATCAATTGGGAAATTTTCATTGGGCGAATGAACCTTTGCATCCGGCAACGCTAAGCCGAGCAAGAGTGAGTCCAACCCAAGCACATCTTTGAAGCTCTGGATGATCGGCAATGTGCCCCCCTCTCTAACAAAAGCGATCGGTCGATCAAAGGTTTGTTTCAAAGCCCGTTGAGCCATCTTCCCGTAGTCTGAATCCGGGCTTACCAAATAGGGTCTTCCTTGGTGTTGATAGAGGATTTCAATCTCGACCGATTGCGGGCAAATTTTGGTTAGGAATTTCGTAATCGTCGTCCGCAGCTCGGTCGGATCCTGATCCGGAACTAACCGGAACGAGAGTTTAGCGAATGCTCTGCTAGGAACGATGGTCTTGGGTCCTTCTCCTTGGTAACCGCCGCCGATGCCATTGACCTCAGCCGTAGGCCGGGCCCAAACCCGTTCCAGAGTGTTGAATCCCGCTTCGCCAGCCAGCACCGGCGACCCCGTGGTGGCCAGCCATTGACGATCGTCGTATGGAAGTTTGGCCCAGAGTTCTTGTTCCCAATCGGCGATGGGCTTCACGCGATCATAAAAGCCTGGCACCGTCACTTTGCCTTCCGAGTCGTGCAATTGGGCGATCATCTCGGTCAAAACTGTGACCGGGTTAGCAATCGATCCACCAAAGATTCCGGAATGGAGATCCGCCGAGGGTCCCCGAAGGCGGACCTCGAGACAGAGAATCCCCCGGGTAGAGTAGGTAAGGGTCGGCATTCCCGGAGCGACCATCCCGGTATCCGAAATAGCAATGATGTCCGCCGCTAACTCTTTTGCGTAGGTTTTCAGGAATTCTTCTAAGTTCCCACTGCCGGTCTCCTCTTCTCCCTCGATAATAAAAGTAACGTTAACCGGCAGCTCGCCTTTTTCTTTTAACGTTTGTTCGACACCTAGGACGTGGGCCAGAATCTGACCTTTATTATCGGTAGAGCCTCTCGCGAAAATTCTGCCGTCGCGCACCGTTGGTTCAAACGGAGGGGTTTCCCACAGGTCCAGCGGGTCAGCCGGTTGGACGTCATAATGACCATAAATCAGCACAGTCTTTTTGCCTGGGGAATAGGGGGTCTTCGCTAAGATCACCGGTTGCCCGGGCGTCGCGATCTTGCTCGCTTCCAGACCCGCCTTGCGCAGCCGATTCGTTAACCAATCCGCGCACGCCTCGACATCAGGTTTGTACTTACTATCTGCAGAGACGGAAGGGAATCGGAGAAACTCCAGAAGATCATCGATCATTCGTTACTGATACACCTAAGACGAACGCCGACAACGCCGGGAACGAGCGGGAACCCGATAACGAGCGGGGCGATGTGCGGCCACGAAACTGGTAGGGCCAGGCTCCCCAAAGGCCAAAACGCTTAACCGAAGGTGTAAGATGATTCACTCCTTATGGGGCTACTACGCCTAAAAACCCCGCCGAGCCGTTGATCCATCGTCGTGCGAGCCGGTGAAGCGAGGCACATCAGAGCAGCGGCTCGGCACGCTTCTCGGCCCGACACTGCTCCAGGTCATCGAATCAGCTTATGCCTCCGATGATATCTCTAGGTCTTTCGGGAGCCTCGCCCTACCAGTTTTCACGGCGTTCTCGGCGTTGACGGCGCTAGCGGCGTTGCTAGGGTCAGGTCATGCTCGACATCCGTCTCCTGCGCGAAAAACCGGACTTTGTTCGCGAACGCCTCGGTACCCTCGGGGGAGACCTATCTTCTCAAGTTGATGCGGTACTGGCCCAGGACGCAGAAAGGCGCAAAGCCGAGACCGAATTGCAAAAGTATAACGCGGAGCGAAACCGCCTCAGCAAAGAGATCGGCCAGCTCCGGGCAAAGAAACTTCCCAGTGCCGAGTTGGAGGCCCAGGTGCGACAAATCGGAGAGCAAATCACGGCCCTGAACGCACAGGTCGCCCACGCTGACGAACGTCAAAAACAATTGCTCCTGAATCTCCCGAACTTGCCACATGCAAGTGTACCGATCGGATCAGACGACAAAGGTAACCCGGTTGTCCGGGTCTGGGGTCAACCACCCGCCTTTTCTTTCCCGGCGCGCGACCACATCGATCTCGCCACCAGCCTTCGTCTGATCGATTTCGAACGCGGAGCAAAGATCAGTGGGAGCGGATTTGTTTGCTTTACTAACCTAGGTGCGCGTTTGCAAAGAGGTCTGATTCAGTTCCTGCTCAACCTGCACACCGAGAAACACGGGTACATGGAGATAGCTCCACCTTTCGTGGTCCGACGCGAGGCGATGGTCGGTACTGGACAGTTGCCTAAGTTCGAAGAGGAGATGTGCTATGGATTGGATAACGACAGCCTCTACCTAATTCCGACAGCAGAGGTTCCCGTCACCAATCTTTATCGCGAAGAAGTCGTTCCCTTGGCAGATCTGCCAAAACGGTTTGTGGCTCATACTCCCTGTTTTCGAAGAGAAGCCGGAGCGGCTGGCAAAGAGACGCGAGGCCTCATCAGGATGCATCAGTTCGACAAAGTTGAGCTGGTGAAAGTTGTGACTCCGGAGACCTCGTACCAAGAGCTCGAATCGCTGACCAACGATGCCGAAGAAGTGCTTCAACTTCTGGGCCTCCACTACCGAGTGATCGAGCATTGCACAGGCGACCTCGGTTTCGCTGCAGCTAAGAGCTACGACATCGATGTGTGGGCCCCCGGCCAGGGACAGTTTCTTGAAGTATCGAGCTGTTCGAATTGCGAAGACTTCCAGGCTCGGCGGATGAACCTCAAGTTTAAGGACAGCGAAGGGAAGAACCGTCTATGTCACACGCTGAACGGATCCGGAACGGCGTTGCCGCGTTTGCTCGTGGCGTTAATCGAAACTTACCAACAGGCCGATGGTAGTATCCAGCTTCCGGAACCACTCTGGGACTATCTTAAGGTGAAAGTGATTAAGTAAGCGGTTCCCAGTTAACCGCTTACGGTTAGTATTCGGAGCGGACCCGCTCCCCCTTAGGGTCTATAATTCAGAGAAGACCCATAAGTCGTATATTGCCGATAAGTCGCCAGACTTTATGTGAACTACGGTAAGACATTGCTTGCGTTCCTTCGCCAAAATCTGAGAGCAAGTGACTGATGGACTTCAAGTGGCTTGCCCTGCCGGCAGCCCTAATAGCCACGTCTCCGGTTCTAGCGACCGATGTTCTTACATTTCACAACAATCCTGCCAGGACGGGGCTGAATGATCAGGAAACCATCTTAACTCCCAGCAATGTCACCCAGAACACCTTCGGTCTACTCTTCAACTTGCCGGTAGACGGAAAGGTTGATGCTCAGCCGCTTTATATATCGAGCATCCAGATCCGGGGCGTCGGACGCAAGAATGTGGTGATTATCGCTACCGAACACGATTCGGTTTACGCCTTTGATGCCGATTCAGGAACTCTTTGTTGGCAGGTCAGTCTGCTAGGAGACAACGAAGTTCCATCGGACAAGCGGGGATGCGACCAAATAACCCCAGAGATCGGTATCAGCGCGACGCCGGTTATCACCCGCGAATCCGATAATCCGGGGACCATTTACCTGGTGGCGATGAGCAAAAAGATCGGCAAGACAAAGACTGTTTATCATCAACGTTTGCATGCCTTATCTCTCGCCGACGGTTCGGAGACCGAAGGTAGTCCGGTTGAGATCGAAGCATCCTTCCCCGGAAAAGGACCTGGCAATGATGGGAGCAGACACGTGATTTTTAGCCCGGCCGATTACAAAGAAGCTGCTGCTCTTCTAATCGACAACAACGTCATCTACACAACCTGGGCGTCACATTGCGCCCTCGAACACTACACCGGGTGGATAATCGGTTATCATGTTTCTTCGTTAGCGAAGCTAAGGGTTCTCAACGTTAATCCGAACGGCCGCCCCACGAGTCTGATTCTTCCCGATGGATCCGGTGGCTCATTCTGGGGCAGCGGCGCTGGATTGTCTGCAGACAATGACGGGTTCCTCTATGGCCTCACCGAGGAAGGTCCCTTCGGCGAGCTTTCGGCGGAGGGTTTCCCTAAGAATGGCGATTACGGTGATACTTTTCTCAAGCTCTCTACCCGGGAGCTGGACGTGGTCGACTATTTCACTCCCTATAACCAAGGCCAAGATGGTGGCAACGATATCGATCTCGGTTCCGGAGGCACGTTAATCTTGCCTGAGATCACGACTGCTTCGGGCCAAATTGTGCACTTGGCTGTGGGCGCCGGGAAAGATGGGAATATTTATGTGGTTAATCGGGATCGGATGGGAAAGGTCAACCGAAGGACTCCCGATAACAGCAACGTTTACCAAGAGGTCCAGGACGCGTTAGGTGGACCGGTCTTTGGTAGTCCGGCCTATTTTAACGGTTACCTTTTCTACGGGCCGATTAACTCAACTCTTAAACAATTTACATTTCACGGCGGTCTGTTAAGCACATATGCTACATCAGCTACCACAACCAGTTTCGACTACCGCGGAACTACTCCCAGCGTATCGTCCTCCGGTAACGAATCCGGAATCGTCTGGGCATACGAGAATGCCTTCTCGGGTCAGGCGGTACTACACGCTTATAACGCGCTTCATCTAACTCAAGAACTGTATAATAGCACGCAGGCGCCTGACGGGCGGGACGCATTTGGAGCTGCTAACAAGTTTATTGTTCCGACGATTTGCAACGGAAAGGTGTTTGTGGCGAGCCAAAGCTCAGTTGCCGTGTTCGGCCTGTTAGCTCCGAGGCCCACTCAGAATGTCACCCAGTGGGTTAAGATCAATCGTAAAGAGGACCCAGCCGATAGAGAAGATGGCAAGATAGCCGTCAAAATCTCTGTGACTAACACGGGGACTGAGACAATAACCGGTCCGATCTCGCTCGTGTTCGACGAACTAAATCCAGAATGCTGCGTTTCGGATCCGAAGGGTTCGACCACCACGGCAGCGCCAACCGGGAGTTTTTATGTGAACTTTACTCCTTCAAGCGGCGAGCTCGTGAAGGACCAAACCGAAACCAGAATTGTCAAGTTCCGTTCCGCAACAGAAACAATCCGATACCGCCCACGTGTTCTGGCGGGAGCGGGAATTCCCTAAAGAAGGTCGCCGGTGCCCGCCTATTCCGGAAAGCACCGGATCTGCGGCCCAGCCTGCCGGTGGGAGGAAGAAGTCCTGTTATTTCGCGGGCGCTATATAGAAGATCCGAGCCTCTCCTCATGGATCTAGGAGTCATTTCTTTTTTCCAGTCGATTTAGAAACCGAACTACGCTAAAACGTTAGCGTTCCCTCTGGAGATTCTGGAAAGAAGACAATTTATGAAATCCAAGTGGCTTGCCTTGGCGGCACTCCTGCTAGCCGCTGCTCCGGTTCTAGCGACTGACGTTCTTACCTATCATAATGACAATGCCCGGACTGGGCTTAATAGACACGAAACCATCTTAAGCCCCACCAATGTCAACCAAGACGGTTTCGGATTGCTCTTTAACTTGCCCGTCGATGGGAAAGTTGATGCCCAGCCTCTCTACATCTCAAGTGTCCCGATCCACGGAGTAGGACGCAAGAATATCATCGTCGTCGCCACCGAACACGATTCGGTTTACGCCTTCGATGCCGATTCCGGCGCCACTTACTGGCACGTTAGTTTGCTGGTCGGTAACGAGATTCCCTCAGACAACCGCGGTTGCGGCCAAGTAACACCTGAAATCGGAATCACTGCCACACCGGTAATTATTCGCGAATCTGGTAATCCCGGCACGATCTATCTGGTGGCGATGAGCAAAGCCAACCGCAAGAAAGGCGTTGTTTATCATCAACGGTTGCATGCGCTGTCACTCACAGACGGCTCGGAGCTGACCGGCAGCCCGGTGGAGGTCGAGGCATCGTTCCCTGGAAAAGGACCAGGCAATAACGGAGGCGGGCATGTCATTTTTGACCCCGCCAATTACAAAGAGAGAGCTGCTCTGCTACTCCATAACAACATCGTCTACACCGCTTGGGCCTCACATTGCGATATTGCGCCCTTTACTGGCTGGATAATCGGCTACCACGTCAATTCTTTGGCCCGGGTCAGGGTTCTCAATGTTGACCCGAACGGTAAACCCACTAGCCCATTCCTGCCGGATGGATCCGGTAACTCGTTCTGGGGTAGCGGTGCTGGATTATCTGTTGATCACAACGGCTACCTCTATGGGCTCACTGCGAATGGCCCCTTTGGCGAACCAGCTGCAAACAGCCTCCCTCAGAATGGCGACTACGGCGATACTTTTCTTAAGCTTACAGCTCAAACTCTAAGCGTGGTCGACTATTTCACGCCCTACAACCAAGCTCAAGAAGCGGCCAATGACACCGATCTAGGCTCCGGCGGTACGTTAATACTGCCAAACATGACCACTGCATCCGGTGAACTTGTGCATCTGGCGGTCGGGGCCGGAAAAGACGGGAACATCTATGTGGTTAATCGGAACCGGATGGGGAAAATCAACCAAAAGAACTCTGATAACAACAATGTATATCAGGAGGTCCAGGATGCCTTAGGGGGCAGTATCTTTGGGAGTCCCGCTTATTTCGACGGCTACCTCTTCTACGGACCGGTTAACGCCACGCTCAAACAATTCACCTTTCATGATGGGCTGCTGAGCACGAGCGCTACATCAGCCACCGCAAATAGTTTCGGCTACCCCGGAACTACCCCAAGCGTATCGTCATCCGGCACCGGCTCTGGAATCGTCTGGGCTTACGAGAACGCCGCCTCCGGCAACGCGGTGATACACGCCTACAACGCCCTTGATCTAACTCAGGAACTCTATAATAGCACGCAGGCGCCCAACAACCGGGACGCATTCGGGCGGGGTAACAAGTTTATCGTTCCGACGATCTGTAACGGAAAGGTCTTTGTCGCGAGTCAAAACTCAGTCGGAGTGTTCGCCCTTTTAGTGGTGAAAGCGGCTCAAAATCTTACCGAGTGGATTAAGATCGATCGTGAAGAGGATCCTGCCGATAGAGAAGACGACAATATCGCCGTCAAAATTTCGCTGACTAACACCGGGACGCAGACAATAACCGGTCCGATCTCGCTCGTATTCGATGATCTGAATCCGGAGTCCTATGTTTTGGACCCGGATGGTTCGACTACCACGGCAGCGCCAACTGGAAGTTTCTATGTGGACTTCACGCCCGCAAGCGACGAACTCGAGAAGGACCAAACTGAAACCCGAATCGTCAGGTTCCGTTCAGCGTCAGCAAGCGTCCAGTACCGCCCACGCGTTCTGGCTGGAGCGGGAATTCGCTGAAAACAGAAGGATTTCACCACAGAGACACAGAGGTCACAGAGAGTGACTAAACTAAACAAGAAGGCCACGATCCCAATTGCCTCTAACCAATCCGATCCTTTGCTGCCTTCGTGGTCTTCCTGTTAAATTTTCTGTTCTCTCAGTGTTCTCTGTGTCTCTGTGGTGAAAATCCGCTAATAAGAGACCACGCGCGGCAACTTCTTTGCTTCGCCGATCCAATTAGTGACGCTGCTTAAATTGGGAACTATGTGAACTTGCCGTTTTGTGTCGTTCGAAGCCTTCAGTTTCTCGCGTAGATGATCCGGCTTGCGCTGCGCCAATTCCTTAACCGAATCGACTCCGGATGATTGTAACAGTTCGGCGTATTGCCGCCCCACTCCTTTGATCCGCAACAGGTCAGCCTGATTTACCCACTTTAGTAAATGATGCTCGTGAAAACCGGTCTTGGTTGCCAGTTCCTTTCTGCCTTTCGGAGTCGCTCCGGCCTTCAATAGATGCTCGACGGTGGTAACTCCGACTTCAGCGAACTTCTTAGTATGCGATGGGCCAATGCCCTCGATTTTATTGATGTGACTCATGTTCTAGGGATCGGAAACAATTTTGCCACATTTCGCCGCCCGAATTCCAGCCCAAATTTTTAGAACGTTGGGAACCATTAAAACGCCGTGAGCGCCGTGAGCGCCGGGAGCGCCCGGAACGAAGCGCTGCCGCTGATGTGACGTAAGGCACTACCGCACCGCAGAACAACGGCTCGGCGAGCTTTTCGGTCTAACCTCGCTTGCGGTTTCGAATCGATAAGGCCCTAGGAATACGCATCTGGTCTTTCGGGAGCCTCGCCTACCAAACGTTGTCGCTAGTTGCCAACGTTCCCGGCGTTGTCGGCGATCCCGGCGTTGTCGGCGTTTTCATTGTCGCCGTGCAATTTCTAGCTAGCTTAAGCTCGATTCATGAAGATTAAGCGCGCCCTCCTATCAGTTTCTGACAAAACAGGGATCGCAGAGTTCGCTCGCCGCCTGCAGCAAATGGGAGTTGAAATCATTTCCACGGGCGGCACAGCAGCCCTACTCAAAAGCGAATCGATTCCCGTGCTGGAGATCGAAAAGTTCACAGGGTTCCCGGAGATCCTCGGCGGTCGAGTCAAGACATTGCATCCCAAGGTTCACGGAGGTTTGCTTTATGTTCGAACAGATCCGGTCCATCAAGAGCAATTGGCTAAGAATGACATCCAGCAGATCGACCTGGTTGCGGTGAATCTTTATCCTTTTGAACAAACGATCAGAAAACCGGATATCAAGCTTGAGGATGCTATCGAGCAGATCGATATCGGCGGCCCCTCAATGTTGCGCAGCGCGGCGAAGAATTATCGTTTCGTAACCACCATTAGTGATCCGCAGGACTATGAAACCGTTCTGGAAGAACTGGAGGCACACGGAGGCGAAACCACTCTCGCATTGAGAGAGCAGCTCGCGATCAAGGTCTTCTTACTCACGGCTCGTTACGATAGTTCCATCGCGACGTATCTTAATCACGAACAGGCTACCTCCGGCTCTTACGCGGTCTCGCTCCCATTGGAGATGCGTCTACGTTATGGGGAAAACCCTCATCAGAGCGCCTCGCTCTATGGTCGATTCAGCGATTTCTTCCAAAAGCTTCACGGAAAGGAGCTTTCCTTTAACAACATCCTAGACATCAACGCCGCGGCCAATCTCATCCGCGAGTTTTCCGAGCCCACGGTCGCTATCCTGAAGCACACGAACCCTTGTGGCGTCGGGAGCGATCCGGATTTACGCGAGGCATGGGACAAAGCTTTCGCGACCGACAAGCAGGCGCCTTTTGGCGGGATCATCATCTGCAACCGGCCGATGACAGAACCGTTAGCCAAAGCGATCGCTGAGATCTTTAGCGAAGTCATCATTGCTCCCGAGTTCGAGCCAGAGGCCAGAGCGCTCTTACAGAAAAAGAAGAACCTGCGACTGATGAAATCGCTGGAGTGGTTTAACTCAACCCGTCAAGAAGCGGACGTACGTTCGGTTATTGGCGGAGTGTTGGTGCAAGAAAAGGATTTTGCCCCGTTGCCGCAGCCCGAAGACCACGTGGTTACAAAACGGCCTCCGACGGCTGATGAAATGGCGGCGATGCTGTTTGGCTGGAAAGTAGTAAAACATGTTAAATCGAACGCCATCGTCTACGCTCGCAAAGATCGGACGCTCGGGATTGGTGCAGGGCAGATGGCCCGAGTTGATTCGTCTCGCATCGCGATTTGGAAAGCAAACGAAGCCGGCCTCAGCTTGCACGGGAGCGCCGTTGCCAGTGACGCCTTCTTTCCGTTTCCTGATGGCTTAATCGCGGCCGCGGATGCCGGCGCTACCGCTGCAATCCAACCCGGAGGCTCCGTTCGCGACGAGTCAGTGATCGAAGCAGCCAACGAGCGTAACTTGGCCATGGTTTTCACCGGTATCCGGAATTTCCGACATTGAAACGCCGTGAAACGCCGGGAGCGCCGCGATCGCCGGGAACGCCGAAAACAAAGTCTGGAAAACCCTCAGCCCATCGCCGAGCACTCTGTCCCCCACCCCCGATTGAACAGCGCGGTGAATGCCGGGAGCACCGGTAACGTCAAACGCCCTGACCGCGTTCGTCTGAACTTCTCAACTTCTCACTTCTTACCAACCACCTCTCACTTCCCACGCTTCAGTCAGTATGCCAAAACTTGGTGTTAATATTGATCACGTCGCCACCCTGAGACAGGCTCGTTACTTGGGTCTGCTTGACTCGCCCAATTGCGAGCCGAACACATTGGAGGCGGCTTCCGCCTGTGAACGAGCCGGGGCCGAAGGAATCACAATCCACTTGCGGGCGGATCGACGGCATATCCAGGATCAGGACGTGTTCCGCCTCAGAACCAGCATTATCACTAAGCTCAACCTGGAACTAGGTAACACCTCTGAGATTCTCGAAACCGCGCTTCAAGTCATACCAGATGAGGTTTGTCTAGTGCCCGAAAACCGGCAGGAAATCACGACGGAAGGCGGTCTCGACGTAGTTAAGAACGCAAAAATGCTACGCAAAACCATTGAGCGTTTGCAGGCTGCCGGTATTCGCGTCAGCATGTTTATAGAGCCAATGGGGGAACAGATCGTGGCAGCCGCCGACCTTGGGGCTGAAGCCGTCGAGCTCCACACCGGAGCTTATGCGAACGCCGTTTCCGACTTTCGCGAAGATGAACTCGAGCGTCTGCGAGCAGCCCAAAAGTTGGCGGCAGAGAAAGGGCTGGTCGTGAATGCCGGTCACGGAATCAACTACGACAATGTGCGTCCATTGCTCGGCATTGAGGGTTGGAACGAGTTCAATATCGGTCACTCCATTATTTCACGTGCCCTTTTCGTCGGGCTGGAAAACGCAGTCAGAGACATGGTTCGCCTCATCAAAGAAGAGGCGGAATAACTATGCCAATCTGTGAACGCGCCGGCTGCCAATCAGCTACCGGCGACCGACTATCGGTCATGTTGAATATCTCACGCACTCGCTCCTTGATGCAAAACGAAGAGCTGGGCGTTGTAAACCCAGTATTGACAGTGTCGAAGTAAAAGAGTGTGACATATTCAGGCATGGTGTTCGGCATCGGCATCGATGTAGTGGAAAACGAGCGGATCTCGGATTCGATCCGGCGTCACGGCCAGCGCTTTGTCGATCGCGTGTTTCACAGTAGCGAAATCGACTACTGTCGTTCGATGAAAAATCCTGCGCAGCATTTTGCGGTGAGATTTGCTGCTAAGGAGGCTGTGTCGAAAGCTTTCGGGACCGGCTTTTCCGAGCAGGTCAGCTGGCGTGATATCGAGATCAGCCGTAAATCGAGCGGGGAACCGTTTGTGATTCTGCACGGGGGAGCCGCCGCTTTAGCCGATCGTCTTCGGATCAGCTCCATCCTTGTGAGTCTCAGTCACACGGAGCACTATGCGGTGGCGAATGCGCTGCTGATGACCGACGAATCAAGGCCCGGGGAGCAGTAATCAGTAATCAGTGAGCCAGTAATCAGTTGTGATCCGCCGTTTCGGAGCGACCATGCATTCCAATCCCTCTCTGAGAGGTTTCATTGTTCGCCATAACCGCGACTGAATACTGACATACTGATTACTGATTACTGATTGCTGATTGCTGATTGCTGATTACCGCCACGATGGATGCCGATTACAAAGTTAAGATCGAAGTCTTCGAAGGACCGCTAGACCTTCTCCTTTACCTCATCAAGAGAGAGGAGGTCGATATTTACTCGGTATCGATCGAGCGCATCACGAATCAATATCTGGAATACCTAAATACGTTCCGGATGCTGGACCTCGATATTGCCGGTGAATTCGTGGTAATGGCCGCTAACCTCATCTACATCAAGAGCCGGAGCCTATTGCCGGCCGATCAACAGGCGGCGGACGAAGAAGCAGACGAAGAAGATCCCAGATGGGACCTAATCCGGCAGTTGATCGAATATAAAAAATTCAAAGATGTCGCGCTCCATTTGCACCGGCGGGAAGTTCTTCAGGAAGGGATTATTCCGCGCGTGGCGGGGAAGCCGGCCTTGGAAGATGCGGAAACCCTCCTGAAAGACGAAGTCGGGATTTTCGACCTGATCACCGCATTTCGGAAGGTGCTCAAGAGACTGGAAAACCGGCGTGAGGACCTGCGCGAGATCTTCGAAGAGAATTTTAGTGTCTCCGAAAAAATCGATTACATCCTGCAAACGATCAGTTCCGGCGCAAAGGTCGCTTTTTCCAGTCTTTTCGCCACGGCAGCCAGCCGCACAGAGATAGTGGTGACTTTTCTCGCCCTGCTCGAATTAATCCGGCTAAAGCAACTGCGGGTAACCCAGCAAACGGCCTTCGCAGACATCGAGATAGAACGGGTCGGATTGTAGCCTTTTCCCGGTAGGGATGAACTCCTGCTCATCCGGGGCTGTTTTAACGAAGATGCACGTTTTTTACAGCCTCGGATGAGCGGGAGCTCATCCCTACCGCAGGTCCCACCCCCCTCGATGCAGGCTTTTCTCACGCCAAAACTGCGCTAATCTGGCTGTTCCGGATCATGCTTACTCTGAAAGCCGTTGTCGAAGCGCTGTTGTTTAGCTCCCAAAGACCCCTTACCGCAAAAGAGATTTTGCAGGTGGTCCGTCTGGGATTGGAGTACGCTACTGAGGAAGAACAAGAGATCTTCAAGGGGATGACCGAGGCGGCGATCCAAAACGTTCTGATCGAGCTGAGCACCGAATATCAGCAGCTTGAACGGGCCTTTCAGCTTGTTGAACAGGTCAACGGCTGGCAACTAACCACCAAAGCAGAACATCAAACCTGGGTCCGGCAATTGTTTCCGGATCTGCGGCCCACGCGGCTCAGTCCACCCGCTCTCGAAACCCTGGCAATCGTGGCCTATCGCCAACCAGTGACTAAAGCAGATATCGAGGCAATCCGAGGGGTGGCAGTCGACGGGGTGATACAGCGGCTTCTCGACGTCGGCATGCTCAAGATTGCCGGGCGAGCCGAAATCCCCGGACGCCCGCTATTATACGAAACTACCCAATACTTTATGGAACATTTTGGGATAAAGACTCTGGACGAGCTACCAAATGCATCCGAACTCCGTTTCGTGCCCTTACCAAACGGAAATCCGTCTCCGCTCCACTCCGGAGAGGCCGGCACGGGACCAACCAATGAATCCGCGGGCGAAGAACTCTTTAAGGAATCAGCTCACGAACAACCCGCGGAGCCGCTGCCGGAAAACGTGGCCTTGGAAAATCCGGCGCCGGAGAATAAATCGGAGCCAGCAGCTGAGTCTGATACCCCCATCGACGAAGGGGTTAACCAGGAGTAAAGATGGAAGCTAAACTTTCGCTCGACCAAATTCGTATCCAGATCGACCGGATCGACACTGAGCTTTTGCGGCTCCTCAACGAACGCGCAGATCTGGTCCATGAGATTGGCACGATTAAGAAGAATGCGGGTCTCCCGATCTACGCGCCGGAACGAGAAGAGTCCCTCCTCCAGGGATTAATCCAGAAAAGCAAGGGGCGCCTCCCCGCGGAAGCCATTAGAGCCATTTACCGTGAAATCATGTCTGCGTCCTTGGCTCTGGAGAAAGACCTGACGATCGCTTTTCTCGGTCCGGAAGCCACCTGGACCCATCAAGCAGCGCGCTCAAAATTCGGTCTCTCCGTCAAGTACACACCCGAATCCAGCATCAGCGACGTTTTCGCCCGAGTCACTCGGGGGACCGCTGACTACGGAGTTGTGCCGATCGAAAATTCGTTGGAAGGCGCGGTGAACCATACCCTCGACGTTTTCATGGATTCGGAGCTTAAAATTTGTGCGCAGATCCTTCTCCGGATTCGGAATGATCTGTTATCCAAGTGGTCGCGGGACCAGATCACGAAAATCTATTCACATCCGCAGGTCTTCGGTCAATGCCGGCAATGGCTCCAGGAAAACGCTCGAGACCTGGAACTGATTGAAGTCTCCAGTACAACCCGAGCTGCTCAAATCGCCGCCACCGAACCCGCTGCAGCTGCGCTGGCTAGTTCCATGGCGGCGGAGGTTTATGGCCTGCAAGTACTGGAAACGTCGGTTCAAGACAGCCCAAACAACACCACTCGATTCCTGGTTATTTCCCCTGCTGGGTGCCCTGTAACCGGCAATGACAAGACCTCGCTCATGTTCTCCATTCAAGATCGAGTGGGAGCTCTTTACTCGGCCCTAGAGCCATTCAGCCGCTTGAAACTGAGCATGAGCAAGATCGAAAGCCGGCCCTCAAAACGAAAGAACTGGGAGTATTTCTTCTTCGTCGACTTCGAAGGTCACATAGAAGACCCCGTCGTTGCCGAAGCGATTAAAGAGCTGGGCGAACACTGCACGTTCGTCAAAGTCCTCGGCAGCTATCCGAGGACGGAGTTATAAGTTACGGGTTGCGAGTTACGGGTTGCGGGATCCGCTTAAACTCGCAACCAGCAACACGGAACCTGTAACCCGCAGCCTATTTCCCGACGTAGATCGCGTCGCCTGGCCAGTCGGGCCGGATATAGCCCTTAGACATGTTCACGATCGGGAGGTAGTTCCGCATCACCCGAACCGGTGACAATAGACGGATCGTCGAAATAGACTCGATCGAGTCGCTTCCGTGATTCTTTAACAATCCTGGAATCAGCTCTTCGTGGGTTCTCTGCACAATGTCCAAGTCACTGTTTCCATCGACAAACAATAGCAGGGCGACTTTCCCGTCGATCTCCGCGATGTGGCTTTCGAAGATGGTTTCGGTGAACACCGATTGTTGATTGGGATCGTGCCGAATATCCTGAATCAACTGGTTATAGGTAATCCCTACCCTGAATTTGATAATGTAGAGGTGTCGCGCGTTGTACTGCTTAGCTCCGTCACCCGAAAGATCGAGGTTCGTGTAATAAGAGAGAATCCCTTCCTGTTCGAGACGGTCTCGTTTGCGGCTGACGGTCCGGACATTTACTCCGGTCACCTCACCCACTCCGTTGTCTGACTCTCTCGGGTCTTTGATTAACTGACGAACTATCGCCTTTTCTTGCTCATCCAGAATTCTCATGCGAAGATCGGTGGACGGGTTAAGTGCGCGCACCGGCATGGTCTCTCCCTCTCCATACTCGCTGCGCCGTCCTTGTCGCTCTCGTAAGAAATAATCTAGTTTTCCTGCGTCCGCGACTAGAAATTGCCGCATTTGCGCTCAGTTTGGTCTTGAAACAAGCAATTTAACCCTTACGTTCACCGGTTTTGCGTAAAATGAAGGATGGGATAACTCAAGCGGTGCAGAATGCTCCTACCTCGCTCTATGACCCGAGCGAAGAGCATGATTCCTGTGGTGTCGGTTTTGTCGCTTCAGTTAAAGGGGAGCGTTCGAATCGAGTGCTTCATCTTGGGCTGACAGCGGTCTGCCACATGGTGCATAGAGGGGCCGTAGACGCCGATGCTAAGACCGGCGACGGATCCGGAATTCTAACTCAGATTCCTTACAAGATTTTCCGACGCGAGGTCGCCCGCTTGGGACACACGCTTTATAACGATTCCGATCTGGCGATTGGCTCGGTGTTTTTGCCCCATGACAACGCGTATGCCCAGGCCAGGGCTAAGTCGGTAATAGAAGACGTCCTTACCTCGCGCCAGCTCTTCCAATTCGGTTGGCGGGAAGTGCCTCTGCATATCAGCGTACTTGGCGAGAAAGCGCAGCTGACGATGCCACGCATCGAGCAAGTTTTGGTCGGGCGTCCGGCCGACATGGACGACGACGAATACGAGAGACAGCTTTTTCTGGCGCGAAACGAGATCGAGAAACGGGCTCAGTTAGACAACATCCGTCATTTCTACATCAATTCTTTCTCCCATCGCGTCCTGGTATATAAGGGTCTGCTGACTGCGGTTTCGTTGGAGAAATTCTATCGTGACCTCAGCGATCCTGAGTACGAAACCGCTATCTGCCTGTTTCACGAACGGTACAGCACCAATACCTTCCCAACCTGGTCGTTGAGCCAGCCATTCAGGTTTCTCGCCCATAATGGCGAGATCAATACCATTCGAGGGAACCGCAACTGGATGCGTGCCCGCGAATCCGAGTTGATGGCCGATTTCTGGCAGCAGGATATCGATCTGTTAAAGCCGATTATCCAACCCGGCGGCTCGGATTCTGCCAGTCTAGATAACGCGCTTGAAGTATTGACCATGTCGGGCCGGGATCTTCTCCATGCGATGACGATGCTCGTTCCGCCCGCCTGGCGAGCAGATGAGCTCATGTCGCCCGAGGTTAAAGCCTTTTACGAATATCAAGCCTGCTTTAACGAACCCTGGGACGGCCCAGCCGGTCTCGTCTTCAGTGATGGTTTGGTGGCGGCAGCTTGCCTGGACCGCAACGGGCTTCGGCCAGCTCGTTATAAACTAACCGAGGACGGCATCTTTGTTCTCGCTTCTGAAGTCGGTTGTGTCGAGCTCGACGAATCCGAGGTCATCGAAAAAGGCAGATTGGCTCCGGGGACTATGGTCGCAGTCGATACTCAGGCCGGAGTGCTGCTGCGCGATACCGAAATCAAAGAACGGTTAGCGAAGCGCAAACCCTACATCGAATGGGTCAAGACCAACCTCCTCCGGTTGCAGGAGGTTGTGGGACGCACCATCCCCGAACCGACAAGTGACCTGGATCTTCTAGGATTAAGCCAGCGCCAAGTCGCTTTCGGCTACAGCAGCGAAGAGCTAGACATGGTCCTTAAGCCGATGGTTAAGGACGGTCAGGAAGCACTAGGGTCAATGGGCGATGATACCCCTCTCGCGGTACTCTCGTTGCAGCCGCGGTTGCTCTACACCTATTTCAGCCAATTGTTTGCCCAGGTTACCAACCCTCCGATCGATCCAATCAGGGAGCGATTGGTAATGTCGCTGGCCACCCCAATGGGCTGGCGGCGCAATCTGTTCAGCGAGACAGCGGAGCACGCCAAGCTCGTATTCTCCGAGTCGCCCCTTTTGTTCCCGCATGAGCTCGAGGCTTTAAAGCATATCTCCGATCCCGAACATAAAGCGGTGACCATTCAGGTTTGTTGGTCAGAGAGCGAAGGACCCGCAGGTCTCGAGGCAGCGGTGAACCGAATTTCCGTCGAAGCCGAGCACGCTGTCGACGCAGGATACCGGCTGGTGATTCTCTCCGATCAATGTGTCGAGCATGATAAAGTCGCGGTTCCGATGCTTCTCGCGGTCGGTGCGGTGCATCATCACTTGATCCGGGTTGGCAAAAGAATGAAATGCAGTCTGATCGCCGAGACCGGAGAAGCCCGGGACGTTCATCAGATTGCTTGTTTGATTAGTTACGGCGCTAGCGCCGCCTGCCCCTACCTCGCGTTTGAAACCATCCGCGAGTTATTGTTCCGAGGAGAGCTCGGCGAAGACGCCACCTTTGAGAAAGCGGCCAGAAAATATCGGTCGGCCATCGAAAAAGGGCTCCTGAAAATCATGTCGAAGATGGGTATCTCGGTTATCGGAAGCTACCGGGGAGCCCAGATCTTCGAGGCGATCGGTCTCAGCTCTGACCTGATCGATAAATGTTTCGCCGGGACGCCGTCGAAGGTGGACGGCATCGGTTTGCCGGAGATCGCGATTGAGACTCTGACCCGGCACCAAAAAGC
>Ga0207067_10074_pt1 | contig 33015 bp, 27 predicted proteins | sample Alteio_BWMinCont_25_FD_153484 | JGI IMG/M metagenome (GOLD analysis project Ga0207067, IMG submission 153484) | Enriched cells from forest soil in Barre Woods Harvard Forest LTER site, Petersham, Massachusetts, United States -... | ecosystem: Environmental > Terrestrial > Soil > Temperate forest >...
CTCAATCCCATGGGACGCCTCGCGCTACGTGCAGCCCAACCTAAAACCTAAAACTTACAACCTAAAACCTTAAACTGACGTCGATAGCCACCACCCATCGCCTTCCAGCCAACAGGTATCATCGGGCGAATGTGGAAAACGTCGCAACGATCTAACTTGGTCGCTATCCCCGCCTAAGAACGCTGACCGCAACCGTTCTTCCGAGACCTCGTCTCGTCCATGAGAACAATCGATAATCGCGACCGGCGTAGCGAACCGCGCCGGGAAGGTCTCGTTCCGGCGTTCAACGACCAGAAACCGGCCTACGCACCGCCCGGCATGTTCTGAGGACTCGCCCCGGCCATGAGTAACGGTCAACGGTAACAGTAATTTGCCGCCCTCGCGCAGCGCATCGAGCCATACCACCGGCACAAAGGTCAGGCCGGCACTGACCACAATAAAATCGACGCCGACAGGCACATCTATCAGCCCATTGCCCGCAACCGTCTTCGCCTGCGGCCAAGGCGCCAGGTTTTCCCACGTTTGTAATGCGAAGTCGGGATCGACTTCGATGGCAGTGACTTTTCCCGACGATCCGACCAGCTCCGCTAAAATCGCAGAATAGTAACCGGTCCCCGAACCGACATGAGCAACGGAGGCGCCAGCGCCAATTCCTAGTTGGTCAAATAACACGGCCCAAAGCCGCGGTTCCCCGTTATTGATGTTTCGATTCTCATCCAGCGAGACCAGCACGTTGTCGTACAAGTGACAAGGATCAGAATCGGGGGTCCTGCGCGCGTTTCGCCCCGGAGGGATAATTGTCCAGGGACCATCGCCGACGAATCGCTCACGGGGTACAGTCGCGAACGCTGTTACCACGGTGTCGGAATTCACTGGTCCCAGCCGCCTCAACCGCTCGGCATAAGCCCGCCGAGCATCCTCTACTGACTTCATCTCAAACATCTTTACAACGCCGGGGCCGGGAAGGGGCTGTAACGAGATTCTTTTAAGCTCGTTTGCGCACGTTCACGGCTCTCCCACTAATAAATATAGCCCAGGATGATCGTCGAGCGAGAACGCTCGGTAGGGCGAGGCTCCAATGTATGGACCGGAAAGATCGTTAAAAACGTAACCAACCCACCGCGAATCAGTTCTTTGGTGTGCCCCTTTCCTAAGGTGTGGCAGCATGGCCGAGCCGCAACATCACGCACCACCCCCGGCTCGGCATGCTACTTCGGGTTCAGGTAGATCGCACGGTTTAACCAATCCGCTCGGGGTTGTGTACATTCGGGAGCCTCGCCCTACCAACCGTTATGGCTTGACGCAACTTGTGTCCTGGCCGGAAACTCATGACATGAGCTCCGGCGCCCTCCAAGAAACATCCCTAAAAAACCCGGCCATTCTTTCGCTCATTGGCAACACTCCTTTGGTTGAATGTACCCGGGTCGAGACAGGTCCGTGCCGGCTTTTCATCAAGCTGGAAAACCAAAATCCGACCGGCTCAATTAAAGATCGAATGGCCTTGGCCATGGTCGAGGCGGCTGAACGCGCCGGGCAACTCAAGCCCGGGGGAACTCTAATCGAGGCCACCGCAGGCAATACAGGGCTGAGTTTAGCCCTGGTAGCCGCAGCCAAGGGTTACCATTTGATCTTGGTGATTCCCGATAAGATGTCGCAAGAAAAGATCCTGCATGTTCGAGCACTCGGCGCGACCACCGTCATTACCAGATCGGATGTGACCAAAGGACACCCGGAATATTACCAAGATCTAGCCGCTTCAATCGCCGCGGAGACACCGGACGGTTTTTACGTGAACCAGTTTGGCAATCCGACTAACCCGTTGGCTCACGAACAGACCACCGGCCCGGAAATTTGGGAGCAAATGCAACACGACGTCGACGCCGTCGTCGTAGGGGTTGGATCCGGTGGCACTCTTACCGGACTGAGTAACTATTTCGCCCGGGTAGCTCCAGAATGCGAAATCGTGCTGGCGGATCCCGAAGGTTCGATCTTGTTTGGGTTTGTTAAAGAAAAGCGGATCGGTCAATCCGGTTCCTGGATTGTTGAAGGGATAGGTGAAGACTTCATTCCTTCGATTGCCGATCTGAGCCGGGTCCGCAAAGCTTATAGTGTTTCTGACGAAGAAAGCCTCCTGACCGGCCGTGATCTTCTCCGCCAGGAAGGCGTGTTCGCCGGTTCATCGACGGGTACCTTGTTCGCGGCGGCCCTCCGATATTGCCGGGAACAGACAGAACCAAAACGCGTGGTGACACTCGCTTGCGACAGTGGGAACAAATATCTGTCCAAAATGTACAATGATATTTGGATGGCGGATCAGGGGTTCATCCATCGGCAAAGCTTTGACGATTTGCGAGACTTGGTTTCCCGCCGTTATCAGGACGGAACCATTGTCAGTGTTGGTCCCCACGACTCGCTCCTAACCGCGTTTAACCGGATGCGGATCGCCGATGTATCTCAGGTCCCGGTTATCGATCGCGGCCAGTTGGTCGGTATCCTCGATGAATCCGATGTCTTGACCCGGGTACAAGACGGCCATGGCTCGTTTCGCGACGAAGTACAAACCGCAATGACCGATCGCGTAGTGACCCTGGCACCGTCAGCCAGTCTCCAGGAGCTTCGCGAAATTCTCGATAGCGGCCGGGTCGCAATCGTGGTTTATCAAGGACAATTTGTCGGCCTGGTTACGCGCATCGATTTATTGAACTATCTTCGCCGAAAGGTCGCATGACTTCATCAAAACGACATTCGTTTGCTACGAGAGTAATCCACGCCGGACAGGAACCCGATCCTTCTACGGGAGCGATCATGGTCCCAATTTACCAGACCTCAACTTACGTACAGGAAAGCCCCGGCAAACACAAAGGGTACGATTACGCCCGCAGTATCAATCCCACCCGCCTGGCCTATGAGCGGTGCGTAGCGGATCTCGAGAACGGCCAGCGCGGTTTCGCTTTCGCCTCCGGTTTAGCGGGCATGGCCACCGTTTTGGAATTGCTCGACTCCGGCTCGCACGTGATTGCCAGCGACGATCTTTATGGCGGCACATTTCGGCTGTTCGAACGAGTGCGGGCTAAGTCAGCTAACCTTGAATTCACCTTTCTAGATCTGTCCGATCCATCGGTACTAAAGAAAGCCATCCGGACGAACACGCGGATGGTCTGGGTCGAAACACCGAGCAACCCTCTGCTTAAGTTAATTGATTTACAGGCGATCGGAGAGTTCACCCGCGAAAACAAATTAATCGCGGTTGCGGACAACACATTTGCCAGCCCTTGGATCCAGCATCCCATCGATCTCGGGTTTGATATCGTCGTTCATTCGGCAACCAAATATCTCAACGGCCATTCCGATATGGTGGGCGGAGTTGTCGTGGTTGGTCCCGGTGAGGCTCGGCTGCCTTTGGCCGACCGGCTCGCTTTTCTTCAAAACGCTGTCGGAGCCGTCGCTGGACCTTTCGATAGCTTCCTGGCTTTGCGCGGTTTGAAGACCTTGGCTTTGCGGATGGAACGGCATTGCGCCAACGCGTTGGATCTGGCTGCTTGGCTGGAAAAGCAGCCCAAGGTAAGAAGTGTCCGTTACCCGGGACTAACATCCCATCCCCAACACGAGTTAGCGAAATGCCAGATGAAAGGGTTCGGGGGCATGATCACGATCTACCTCGCTTCCGATTTGGCCGGTGTCAGGCGTTTCCTGGAGAACACGCATCTCTTCTCCTTAGCCGAAAGTTTGGGTGGCGTTGAAAGCCTGATCGAACACCCCGGCATTATGACCCATGGTTCGATCCCTCCCGAACAAAGACGTGCGCTTGGCATCGACGACACGCTGGTGCGCTTATCTGTAGGCGTTGAAGACCTGGAAGATCTGAGAACCGATCTCGCAGAGGCGCTCGATAAAGTGTAGTAGCCGAATGCCCTTGTTTGGCGTTCGGCGTTTCGTCCTCGAGTCCTGGAGAGCGGAGTGATGGAGTGTTGGAGGGCTGCGGCCTTCTCAGGATTGGACCCCGCTCAACGGGTTGGGGAATGGTTACTCCGCCACAATTTGTTCCTTGGTGCTGACCTTTGTCTCCGGTTTATCGCGGTATAACTGAATCGTACCTACGATCTTCACCTTTTTACCCTGCAAATTGGTCAACCTCGGATCCGCTGCCTCGGGTGCATCTTGTGGGATCCAAACCACGAAAGTGATGTTTGGATATGCTCCGCCGAAATTGAGGAAAATGTTCCCATTCCTGCTTTTGAAGACCCTTGTAATTGTTCCTTCCACTGCCACAGCCTGCCCAACATGCTGAGCCGCTTCCGTGTCGGGAATCAGCGTCTCAGCCTGAACCACGCCTCCAAAAAGGCTAAAAGCAAACAACGAACCAGAAAGCAGAATTAAACCAGGTGATTTCTTCACACGAATCTTGCAGCGTTCACCGTCTTCGGCTTCTTCGCTAGTTAGAACTTACGGCAGTTTCCTTTTTGGTCTGGCGCATCGCGCTCGTCAGTCCACCCGCGCAAGCTTCTCCGGGACATGCCGGATAGGAGGTTTACAATACGGAGAGATCACAAAGGACACCAAGACGGAAATAAGAATCAGATTCATAGCTTCAGTCTTTGTGGCCTTGGTGTCCTTTCCGTTCTGTGGCCCTCGGTTTGTTTCCCCCGAAATCGACCTGAGCCCGATTCAAGCCGGCTACCGGTGAAAGAAACCAGGCCCCCTTGGCAAGCGAAAGGATGACTGCGTAGACAGCAGTCACGAACTCGCTAACCCGAGGAATACTAAAAACACTGAGATCGATGAACAGAATGACCACTTGGATGCCAATCATGAATCCGAGCCAGCGGCGAAGGAGCGAGCTGGTCGCGATAAGCCAAGCGTAAATCGCCAGCCCAATCGGCAGGGTGTAAGACGCAAAGAGTCCGAGCAAAGTATCTACGTCCATCGCACTAACGTACTTGGCCGGAAAAAGCTTGAGGTTGCCTAACTCTTCCACCGCGTTTTGGCAGGTGAGAAAAAAGGTGCCCAAAATCAAAATGGAAATGCCAAAATCGGCCAGGATCGGTCTGGTTCCGCGAAGACGTCCGAAGATGACCCAATAACCTATAACGCAAGTGATTGGGTCGATAAGTGATGTAATGTAGAGGCGACCCACGTTTGTGGGATCCAACTGCAAGAAGAGGAAAGTCAGACAGGCTAACGCGTCAACAAGAGAGGCGACGCAAGCAATGACGTCAGCTCGTGTGCGCCTGAAGGGATTTGTTGGTTTCGTGAGCGTTGTCGGCATCACATTTGTGGTTTGGGGAGACCTTCCCAATTGCTAAAAATTCTTGAACTGAGGTCCCGGAATCAAGGCTAGTGCAATATGCTCCCCCTGTATAGACCAACACATGCCATGCCCAGTCCTGACCGTGCTTTCGAATACTACTACAAGACCTGCCGCAAAGGTGATCCAGACGCGAAAGCTGTCGTAGTGGAATCAGGGTCCGGTTGGTGCCCGGCACATGCCACCGAATGACTGGACTACAGCAAGACTGCTTCGAGTTTTACGCGATCTCGAGACATTGACTGCTTCCTTACGGCCTTTCGTCCTTTTAAAAGATCCATATTCGCTTTTGGCAGCTGAATAATCGGAGAGTAGCGGTTGCCATAGTGTTCATCCGAGTATGTTTCACCCATATCATCATTCACCGCTAGCCCAGCGTTCAATCTCCTTCATGAAACATGCCGCAAAAGGTTACCGCGATGCGAAAGCCGTAGCCGTCGGGTTGAGCATTCCACGCGCCATCGCTGACACGAGCGAAATAGTCGGACTGCCTCGAGATGGCTTCGAAGTATTCGAAATCTCAGAAGCTAGGTTTGAGGCATTTCGGTCGTTTGACCGAGCGACATAAATTTAGTTTGCCGGTTGCTCTAATACCGTGAGTGAGGATGTGGATGTTACACTGCAAGTAGTCGACTGGGCAGGTGACTAACTCGGCACTTTGAACTGTTTCAATGGGTCTGGTTCGTCAGGACGCGGCCGCACTCTTCAAAAGGGGTCAGCCAATTTGACTGACCCCTTTTGGCTTTACTCTATTGGTTAGGATTCGTGATGGCATTTGGAGTATTTACAGAGTTATATTCAGGGGCAGCCTGAAGCAGGCAAGGCCGTAATCTACGCCAAAAACGAAAAGAATCGTCGGTGGTGATTCTTCTTACGTCTTCACTGGGACCTTTAGTACGGCTGGCGCTTCTATGCTTCCGCCGGAAGCGCCCACAACCAATACCACCTTCGAAAGAAGTCTCACCTTTACACACGGTTAACTATTTGTTAACCGAGGAATTTTCACGGAAAGAAAATGAGAAATATAATTTATTCTCGCTTGTTCAAGCGAACTATTTTGAGTGCGACATTGCTCGGTCTGCTACTGCTGCCAAAAGCTAACGGCCGGACTTGGGGCTCCATGGACGAATGGTTCCCGATGACCGGGGCTCCGGTGGGAACGGCTTTGACCTCCACGGTTCTCGCTGGGGGCAGCCTGCCGTCGATGTCCTCCTGGACACTTGTGGATGGATTTGAAAACACTGTGAAATCAACCCCGGACTTCACCGTCGCCCCGAGCGTCGGGACCATGGGCGGATCGATCAAGGTTAATGGCGTCACCTATCCAGAGGGAACGGCGACGCGATCCCTGGCCCTAAACAACGGTGCCAATTATACCTACGTCACGACCGGTCCTATCCCTAGTGGTAAGGAACGGGTCGTGGCCAACGGCTTCATTACGTTCGGATGGGCCGACCTAGGGTTCGCCGGCGGCTATATGGATTTGGTCGTATTGGGGGACTCGAGTCCGGAAGGCGGTTATGTTGTATTGCAGCTTACCAATGGGAGTCCTTGCTACTGCGTTCACATCGAAACCGTCGGAGTCGACGGGTTCATAGGGCGAACTCCGGGTATCGAGATCGTTCCGCTCCATCGCTATTCATTTTCTCTGCTCTTTGACGAGATCAACGGGCTTGCACAACTAGCGATTTTTGACCCAAGCGACAACTTTAAACAAGTCGGCTCGACGGTCACGCAGCCGCAGAACAAAGGATACAAATTCAGCAGCTTTCGATTTGGCAATGCGGAAGCAGGCAAGTCGAGTGGGACGACGGCGTACTTCGAGGATTTAATGCTCGATTGGACGCATCACATTTTCCCGAACACTCCGAGAAAGCGGATACGAAAGACGACTCGATCTGTTAACTGATCTTGCTTGCATTGCAAGCAGAAGAACCGTTTTTGCTACGATAAAAAGAGGTCACGTCAGTATCCAGAATTTTGATCGCTGGCGTTGGATCCGAGCTGATGAATGCATCGCTTATGTCATCAAAGTGGAGGTAAGGGGATTCGAACCCCTGGCCTTCTCATTGCGAACGAGACGCTCTACCAACTGAGCTATACCCCCATTTGAAAAGCCGGACGGGATAGTTAGCGCTTAAAGAGGTTTGGCGCAAGAAGCATTTGGCCTTTATCCGTGGCCTTCGAGAGGGGCAGACCGCTCAGGGATGCCACCGGCAGGCCGTCCCAGCGGGACGAGTCGCCTTTATTACATATGTTCCAGGCAATAAGCTGCCTGGATACCTTTCATTTAGTCCCCTAGGGGACGACTTTGCGTTATGAAAGCCCGCACGATTATCCTGGGAACGATTCTAGCCCTGGAAGTCTTTTCCTGCAGGATCGGTACGGGCGCCGGATTACCGGACATGGTTCAATGTCCATTAACGGTCTTGCATGGCCGTCTTTACGTCCGAGCAAACTTGCAAGGTCAGGCACAACCAAATTGGTGGTTGGTCGATACGGGTTCTCCCTGGTCCCTGGTCAATGCGGATCAAGTCCGGGGACTCACTCAATCTAACCCGGGTGTTAGAGGGCAAATCGCCACTAAGGACGGACGAATCCTCCCGGTTCTCAACGGCATCGGAATAAATATTGCCGGGCAAGCCATGGGCCCTTTTGATTTCGCAAAGTATCCTTCGCTTGGCGCTCTCGATGCGAACCGTAACTCGCGAGTCGGCTACGAGAGACCGTTTCAAACCGGCGGTGTTCTCGGACTCAATTTCCTTGTCCAACATCGGGCCCGGTTCGATTTTCCGGCGCAAAGCCTGTTCCTCACCGCCGGCAGCGGATCGTCCGGACTGAGCCCGGCGAGATTCGAAGGTTTCACTGCCGTGCCCATCCAAATTACCGCCACCCCTCGGATCGAGGTGTTCGGATCAGTGGGCTCACGATTTTACAGTTTCCTAGTGGATACCGGCTCGTACCGGTCCGTAATCGACTGGAAGATCAAGGAATCAAACCAGATTCCGGTCAGGCCTAGCGGCATCCTCTATTTTGGATTGGTCGATAGAACGGTCCTAACGGCGATGGGCGGTCTGCAAAATTTCAAACTAGGAACCCTGGATGTTAGTAAGAAGTTTGTACAATTCGCCAGGCTGACCAGCTCGCTGCGCGGCTTTAGCCATCCTTTTGGAGGGATTATTGGAGAAGACTTTCTCTGGGCTCACCAGGCGATCCTCGATATTGGCGGGCGCACCCTGTACCTAAAGTGAGATCAGCCTATCCGATTTGTGCGGTACTGGGGCGCGCCTGGAGCTTACTTAGGTCGGCCTCTCACCCCCTCATCAATCACTTCTCACTTCTTACGCTTTTGGTTGCCGTACCTTCTCTTTCTTCTCTTCTCGTTCCTCGTTTAGTCGGCGCAGCTCAGAGGCCAATTGTTTTTCAAGTTGTTCGACCTGGTCGAATTTTCCTTTGGCCTGTTCTTGAGCGATCTCGCTCTTCAGCAGCAATTCTTTTTCTGCAATCTTCGCCTTGTAAAGAGAATCGATCTCGGCAATCTGAGCGCGTTGCTCAGCGTTTAAAGGGATAGACGGTGCATCTTTTTGCAAACGCTCCATGGCAAGCTCGTAAGCCGATTTCATAGGATGTCTGAAAACATTGTAGGGCCTTAGCGGATTTTGCAACTAAGGAAGCGCTGGGCGTGGGGCGCGGAGTGTTGGAGTGGCGGAGTAATGGCGTATTGCAGCACTCCATCACTCCAGCACTCCATCTCTCCTTACCCCTTTTTAAACTCCAGCTCCTCCCCTTTCGCCTCCGCCACGATGGTGTCACCGGCGGCGAACTTGCCTTCCAGTACCGCTAAACTGAGTGGATCCAGTAACAGGCGCTGGATTACCCGTTTTAATGGACGCGCGCCGTAGACCGGATCATAGCCTTCTTTGGCCAATAGATGCTTGGCGCTGTCTTTGAGTGCCAGCTTCAGGCCTTGTTGCTGAAGCCGTCGCAGCACCCGCGCAAGCTGGATATCGACAATCTTGGTCAATTCATCTTCGGTTAAGCGGTCGAAAATGATGATCTCGTCGACCCGATTCAAAAATTCGGGGCGGAAATGGTTCCGAAGCGCTTCCATTACTCGCCGGTTCCGAACCTCTTTATCGGTAGCATCCATGATGAACTGGCTTCCGATGTTACTGGTCATAATGATGACGGTGTTCTTGAAATCGACCGTGCGCCCTTGACCATCGGTGATCCGGCCATCGTCCAAGACCTGGAGCAGAACGTTAAAAACATCCGGGTGCGCTTTCTCGATTTCATCGAACAGCACAACACTGTACGGTTTCCGGCGCACGGCTTCACTCAGTTGTCCGCCTTCTTCGTAGCCGACATAGCCTGGAGGCGCCCCGACCAGACGGGCCACTGTGTGTTTCTCCATGTACTCACTCATGTCGATGCGGATCATCGCGTTATCGTCATCAAACAGAAACTCAGCCAGCGCTCGAGCGAGTTCGGTTTTTCCCACGCCGGTAGGACCAAGAAAGATAAAAGAACCAATCGGGCGGTTCTCATCCTGCAGTCCGGCACGGGCCCGGCGCACGGCATTTGAAACCGCTTTGATCGCTGCGCGCTGACCGATGACGCGTTCCCCGAGGCGGTCCTCCATGTGCACCAGTTTTTCCCGCTGGCTTTCTTGCAGCCGCGAAACCGGGATTCCGGTCCAGCTCGATACCACCTCCGCGATATCTTCCTCGGTGACTTCTTCCTTCAGAATTTGCTTCGACTTCTGGAGCTCGCCCAACCGGCTATTGGCTTCCGCCAGTTGGTTATTCAGTTCTGGTAACCGTCCATACTGAATTTCGCTGGCTTTCGCTAAGTCACCCCGGCGTTGGGCCTGCTCCGATTCCAGTTTAAGATTCTCAATCTGTTCCTGGAGCTTGCGCGACTGCTCGATGACCTTCTTTTCGTTCTGCCATTGCGCTTTGAGCTGCGCGCTTTGCTCCCGTAAATCGGACAGCTCTTTCTCGAGTCGCTCTAACCGTCGCCGGCTCCCTTCGTCTTTCTCGTTCTTTAGCGCCTGGCGCTCCATCTCCCGCTGCATAACTTCGCGCTCGATTTGGTCGATCTCGGTCGGCAAGGAATCGAGCTCGATCTTCAGGCGGGAAGCGGCTTCGTCGACCAGATCCACCGCTTTATCGGGCAGAAACCGGTCGGAAATATAGCGGTGACTCAAAGTGGCCGCAGCCACTAAAGCTGCGTCCTGAATTCGAACCCCGTGATGAACTTCATAGCGCTCCTTTAATCCACGCAGGATCGCGATCGTGTCTTCTACGCTAGGCTCATCCACCATCACCGGCTGAAACCGGCGTTCGAGCGCAGCATCCTTCTCAACATGCTTCCGATATTCGTCCAGTGTCGTAGCACCGATGGTCCGCAATTCGCCGCGCGCTAACTGAGGTTTAAGCAGGTTCGACGCATCCACCGCGCCTTCGGCTGCCCCCGCCCCAACGATGGTATGCAGCTCGTCGATAAAAAGAATAATCTCTCCCTGCGATTCAGTGACCTCTTTCAGGAACGCTTTCAAACGATCTTCGAACTCACCTCGGAACTTCGCCCCCGCAATCATGGAGCCGAGGTCCATGGCGATAATCCGTTTCTTCTTTAGCGAATCCGGCACGTCGCCACTGACGATCCGCCTCGCTAATCCCTCCACAATCGCGGTCTTACCAACGCCCGGTTCTCCTATCAGAACGGGATTGTTCTTGGTTCTCCGGGAAAGCACCTGCATCACCCGTCTGATTTCCTTATCCCGCCCGATCACCGGATCGATCTTGCCTTTCCGCGCCGCTTCCGTCAGATCGCGTCCATATTTTTCGAGCGTTTGATATTTGCCCTCCGGATTTTGGTCAGTAACCCGCTGGGCTCCGCGGACGGCCTGCAACGCCTGCATCATCTTGTCCCGGGTGACCCCTTGAGCTCGGAGAATCTTACCTGCCGCAGTGGCCGGCGAATCGACCAAAGCCAAAAGAAAATGTTCGACGCTGACATAATCGTCCTTCAGCTTCGACATCTCTTTCTCCGCCTGATCCAGGGCGTTTCGCAGGTCGGTTCCCAGGGTTTGGCTCGCGTTTCCGCCGCTAACCTTCGATCTGCGCCCAAGGTCATCCTCAAGCTGTTGTTCTACCGCGTTCGGCTGGACATTCAGTTTCTCGAGTAGCGGCCGCGCTAACCCATCCGGTTGCCGCAGCAAAGCAAGAAACAGATGCTCCGGACTCAGTTCCTGGTGCTGCATCTCAGAAGCCAAAGATTGGCTCTCTTGCAGACCCTCTTGCATTTTTGCCGTGAAACGATCGATCCGCATAAAGGGAATCTAACCAGCCTTGTTTAAGAATCTAGGAGGATGGGCGTTTGGCGTTTGGCGTTTGGCGTTTGGCGTTCGGCGTTCGGCCGACGCGGCGCGGGCAACTGTCCCGTAGGGACCACGATGAACGTAGCCTGGCAATTTATTGCCAGGAAGGTTCCGCAAGAAGATCCGCCCCGTAGGGTGCGGTGTGATGGGCTTCCGTCGCGGTCTTCCGCTCCCGAGTGCAGCTTCCTTTTCTGCTTCGGCTAAACCGTCCTTGCGTAACGACAAACCTGAGTGCAATCACCGATCATACCGCACCCTACGGGGCGGATCCTTCTTCCGAGCTTCCCAGGCAATAAATTGCCTGGCTACGTTCATTCTGTTCCTACGGGACAAGGTCCGACCTCGAACGGACTCCTCGAAAGGAAACGTCCGGCGATTGGATCCCAATTGCCGGACGCTGAATCAATTAATCCGTTTACGCGAAGTCACTTCGGCAGAGGGAGCGACAAAACCTGGACGCCGGTCTGCAGGTTGACCGGTTGGACCTGGTAGTTCGGGTCAGGTTGGATGCTGACAACGACACTCTGTTTAGAGCCGTCCTCCTTGAAATCACTCTTCGAGTCGAGCGCCAGCGTGACTATGGCAGACGACGCTCCGATGGGAATCGTAACCGATTTCTGGGTACTAGAGGATGACGGATCGGCGCTTGAATTGTCGTTGATGTTCAAAAAGACCTGCAACGCCTGAGAGACATCGCCGGTGCGCGATACGCGGAATACCCCTGTGAGGCTGCCGGACGAGCCCACTTGGTCTAAACGCACTTCGGGCAGGGTTGATAAAAATATAGCTCCGTGCGGCCCTTGCATCCCGGTTATAATCGGGGTGATTTTTCCGGTCTGCAGGTCGATTCTACCCTCATAGTTGTTGGAATCGGTAGCAGAGGTGAAAGCGGAGTTTGGAGGAAAAACCTTGCTGGTGATCGCGTACACAATGTTCGCCGGGGTATCCGCGACATAGATAGTGCCAGCCGCCTGGGTCGGGAATATCGTATCATCCACGGTGACCTGGGTAGTGCTGCTGCTGGTGAGATGGAGCCGATACCCAACTTGATTTGGGAAGCCCGGACCATTCAGAAAGATCAAATCACCGTCCTGCTGGCTATCGAGAACGAGGTTGCCTGAAGGATCAACCTTAAGCGAATCCGGATCCGATTGCGCGGAGACTACGGATTTACCGGTTGTAATATCGGTTAAGGTAGCGTTCCCCATCTCCACCGGCGATACGTCAATTTGATTTCCTGCGACCAGTGTCGCTTTGACAATCGATGGATAGATATTTTGCCCGAACGGAAAGCTCGTTGAAGGAGCCGTCAGGTTAGGGTTGGAAGCGCTAATGAAAATCTGGCCGTTAAGGAAGACGATATCATCGTAACCACCGCCGTGAGCCGGGGGCGTAGAGTAAGTGAAATTCGTCATCGTCCCGGTCACCAGATCGATCAAGGTCAAGTAAGGGTTGCCGTCTTCATTCTGAAGCGCGTAAATCTTGCCATCGAACGGGTTATATTTAAGACCGTCGTTCCTACCTTTGACCTTGTAGTCCTTCAATACCTTACCAGTTGGGTCGAACTGCACGATGTCGCTCTGACCGGCTCCGGTGGGTTGGCTACTGTTTTGATATCCAACCCAGATTGTTCCTTGGAAGCTGGTAATAGAGTCGGGGTTGGTCAATCCGCTCGGGGCGTTAGCAAACACCGCCACCGAATAATCTGGACTGGTCGACGTCGGACCTGCCTGAACCGTTTGGCTGAAACCGAGCAACCCAAGTGCGATGCAACTGAGCTGGGCAATCCTGGCGCCACTGAGTGAGTATATTTTCATAATGGTGCGTTTTCGCCGCTAACCTCCTCCTGAGAAACGCAGACGATTCCAACACCCCTCGTCCTCCGAGGCTTTAGCGAAGGGGGGGAACCCATTGCTCAAAACCACCCACGTCCTAACAGGCGAATGACTGCGACTTGTGCAGGATTAATCCGTGTAAAAGGCAGCCAAGTCTAAGCCGGAGAGCGTGAACTTTTTGTTACCTAGATTGCAATTTTGTAATTTATGTTCATGGCTCGAGGAATTGCCTTGCCGTGCGCGTGCAGAAATTCATCCTGCTGCCATGTCACCGGAGGTCCATCGACTCTTTTCCCCGGAGATCCGCGACGAATGTTTCTCGAGGTTCAGAGTTACGGCTGCCCGGCTGATTTCTAATTGGCATGCTTTCACCTTCGAAGCAGAGACTCGGGCGGGTCCTTGTATCCTGAAGATCACTCATTTGTTTCACCGCACAGAAGATCAAGTGGAAGCGGAAACGGATTGGATGCTCTTTCTCGTTAGTGGACAGGTAGGCGTGCCCCGCATTAATGCGTCCATCAACTCATTGTGCGTGGAGCGTGTTCCCGCGGGCGACAGTTATTTTTGCGTTGCCGCGTTACGGCGAGATCTCGATCAACCCGACCCGGCCCAATTTTCGGAAAGATTCTTGCGCGCCCTATTGCTGGGCTACCGGGAAGAACATGCGCTTTCGCGGACTGAGATAAAGGCATTACCGCTCTTCCTTCAGCTCCGCGAACTGCTGATCTTCACGGTCGCCAAGAAGATGCTCGACGCTAACAATTTGACTCCGATTCAAGCCCGATTGCTGGCCCAACGCGGTGATCGCATTCGCAAAAATCAACCGATTGTAGATTTGACGTCGATTCTCGGGACGCTTTAAGAAGTCGTGGGCATGAAATGCCCGAAGAGAACAGCCCTGGGTTGACGCATGCCACGATAGCGCCTCAGGAGTGGCGTCCGAAGTGGTGCACCCAACCGTTGGGCGTTTTGATTTGACCAATCGCACCCAAAATCAGGTTACAACAGATCCACCTACCACATGGGATCTTCATAACGCTTGATCGGCTTTCAGGGCGGACGTCGGGGCCCCGGTACCTTGGGCTAAAATCTGTAGCCGCTTCGCGGCAAAGTCGGTTCCACCGACCAACCAATCACGAATCACCAATCACTTCTCACTATTCATACCGTAGCGCTTCGATCGGATCTAAGGACGCTGCTTTATGCGCCGGATAAAGGCCGAAGATGATACCGATCGCCGAACAGACCAGGACACCTACGATGGACCAGCCCCATGGGAAGACCGTTTGGGCTTTGACGTACGCGGCGAAACCGTTACCGGCCGCTACCCCAAGAACGATTCCGCTGAAGGCGCCAATGAGCGATAGAAACAAAGCTTCCAGGAGAAATTGGAGCCGAATATCGCGCTGTCTGGCTCCTAACGATTTGCGTACCCCGATCTCTTTTGTTCGCTCCGTCACGCTGACCAGCATGATGTTCATTATCCCTACACCGGCGGCAAGCAAAGCGATCGTGCTGATAACAAAGGCGCCAATCCGTACCATGCCGGCAATGTCATGGAACGCAGCCGCTAACGAGTCGTTGCTATAAATCTCGAAGTCGTTCGGGTCTTCCGGCTTCAGTTCGCGCGCTTTGCGAAAAGCGCCGATCGCGTAACCCATGGTCTTTTCGTAAACGAGCTGATTCTGAGCTTGGACCGCGATGTTCAGTGACCGATTTGCAGAACCATAGTTCTCGAAGAATCTGGTGATGGGAATGATGACCTGATTATCTTCGTTCGCGCCAAAAGCCTCTCCTTTCGGGGCAAACGTTCCCACGACTTCGTAGCTTCTTCCATCCAGGCGAATCGTGTTTCCGACCGCGCCTCCTTCTGGAAAAAGGCGATCGAGCACGGCTTTGCCCACCACACAAACGTTGCGGGCGAGTTCCACGTCATTCGGGGTGAGATTGCGGCCATTGGCAATCGCGAAGTTGTTAGCAACAAGAAACCCTTGATTCGTGCCGCAGACTTCCAGATTGGGATTGGTCTTCCGGTTTTCGAAGACTGCTTGCACATTCTCATCGAAAACCTTCGGGGTGATCAGTTGAACTCGGTCTCCGACCAACCGGACAAACCGGAGATAAGTCTCGTAATCGATGTTCCGGCGGTTCTTGTAACGTTCGTCCCCCATCACATGGATGGTTCCCGGATACTTAGCAAACTGAAAGATATTGGCTCCAAGGAAGCTCAGGCCGGTCTCAATGGAACTCTGCAAGGCAGAAATGGTAGTCATTACGCTAATGACCGAGAAAATCCCGACCGTGATTCCGGAGATCGTCAACGCCGAACGCAGTTTGTTAGCGCCAAGCGAACTCCACGCCATCTGGATAATTTCGAGCGTTAGCACAGTTTGCGGTTAGGGGTTAGGGGTCACTCTCGTTCCTATCGTCGTTCTCGTATTCGTCCTCGATCATGTGGTCTTCAGTCGTTTGGCAGCATTAGTAGAAACAACCCACAGGGCCACATCACGGATGGGACTTATAGGACCTGTGCGACTTATATGAAGTTGTCTTGGACTCATAGCTCACTCGTATCGCAGTGCTTCGACCGGGCTTAACCGGGAGGCTTGCCAGGCAGGGGCGAAGCCGGAGATCACTCCGGTGATCACAGAAATCAGGAGGGCGACGACCACCAATCCCGGTGAGAATGAGATAGGGAAGGAAGGGAAAGCGATCGTCACTAAAGCGAATAGCAGGAATGACAGGACTAAACCGATGACGCCCGCTAAGAGGCAGACAGAGACTGCCTCGATCAGGAATTGGAGAAGGATGGTGCGCCGGCGGGCTCCTAAAGCTTTGCGAGTCCCTATCTCTCGGGTTCGTTCCTTCACGCTGACGAACGTGATATTCATGATCCCGATCGCGCCTACGAATAACGCGAGGCCGGTGATGAATAGACCGGCAATTGCCAGGCCGGCTTTGACCGGACCAAGCGTCGAGCGGAATGCTTGTTGCTCGTTGATCGTGAAGTTGTCTTCCTGCTCCGGCAATATCCCCCGAATGCGTCGAACATCGCTACGCAATTCCTCCTTGGCTTCCTGTAACCTGGTCTTGTCTTTGACTTTTACCCGGATAGAGGCGTTCTCGGCGCCGGTCTTGAAATATTTGGAATAAGCGGCCAGCGGGATCACGATCTGTGAATCGAAGCTGAACAGGCCGAGAAAGGAGCCTTGTTTCTCGAAGACTCCGACGACTTCGTATTCCTGCTCGCCTATCCGGATTCTCTTACCGATCGGGTACTCTCCACTAAATAGGCCTTCAGCCACATCGATTCCAATCACGCAGACATTCCGGCCACCTCGGCTCTCAATTTCATCGACATATCGGCCGTCGCGGCAATTAATCGGGATAATCTCAGCGTAAGCGTCGGTGGTTCCCATTATGTAAACGTTAGTGAGTTGGCGTTTCCCATAGGTCGTGGTCGCGAAAACGCTAGGCGCGGCTACTGCGACCTGCAGCAGTGAATTCGGGGTATCCGAGATGATCGTGTTCAAGGTATCGGCCATTCCGGGCTTGATGTCCGGCCGATTCTTGTAGCTCCAGAAATCGTCGATCGCAGTCCAAGGATATTGCTCAACGTAGAGAACATCCTCTCCCAGCATATTCATGCTCTGATCGAAACCGGTATCGATGCCTTTAACGGCGATGCCCATAAGGGTCACGGCGATGATGCCGATAACGACCCCCAGGCCGGTCAAAAACGAACGGGTACGGTTCGCGCGGAGTTGTTCCCCCGCGATCCTGGCACTCTCTGCAAATTCCATCCAAGCCCGCATAGCTCAAAAATGGTCATCTATTGCTCTGCTAAGCTCAATTGAATGTAGTCGAATTAGTCGCCGCGGAGGGCTGTCGAAGCCAGTTCTCCGCGGCCATAGCCTGCATCGCTGAGAAATCGTTAGCGATTTTTCAGCGATGCGGGCTTATCTGAACTCGTCACTCTCGACGACGCCATCTCGTAACCGAACGACTCGGCGGGCATGTTCGGCGATCTCCTCCTCGTGAGTCACAATCACGATGGTGTGACCGCTTTCGTATAGCCTGCCAAAAAGCCCCATGATCTCTTCTCCGGTCCGTGAATCGAGATTGCCGGTAGGCTCGTCGGCGAGAATAATTGACGGCTGATTCACGACGGCTCGAGCGATTGCTACCCGCTGGCGCTGACCGCCTGACAGCTCATTCGGTTTGTGGTACATCCGATCCGCCAGACCTACTGCCATCAAAGCTTCTATGGCTCTTCGCTGGCGTTCCTCGGTGCTAACTCCCGCATAAATTAATGGCAATTCGACGTTCTGCAGACTGGTCGATCTAGGTAGGAGATTGAACGTCTGGAAAACAAAACCAATCTCCCGGTTCCGGATCTCGGCTAATTCGTCGTCTTCCATGCTGGCCACGTCTTTGCCGTTAAACTCGTATCGGCCCGAACTCGGAGTATCGAGACAGCCCAGCATATTCATCAGGGTCGATTTCCCACTACCGGATGGCCCCATCACCGCCAGATATTCGTTTCGACGAATAAATAGATCGACCCCCCGTAACGCCTGGATAATGGTCTGGCCCATGACGTATTCTTTTGTGATCCCTTCGATCCGGATCACCACATCTCCTCTTGGTCGAACCACAGGAACCGCGCTACCGATCACTGGACTACTTTGCATCTTGCGGTTTCTCGATCTCGACCTTGGAGCCGTCCTTTAAATCCTTACTAATGGCGGTATACGGGCCGCTAACCACGAGATCACCTGCTTTCAAGCCCGAGATAATCTGCAAATAGTTGTCATCGGCAATGCCTGTTTCGACCCGGACCATCTTCACGGTGTCTCCTACCTTCACAAATACCACCCGTTCAAGTTTCCTACGTTCTTTCCGTTCGAAGTCGGTGGTAGCCACACCGCCTTGATCGGAAAGCTGTTCGTCTTTCATCTGGTCCGCTGTCTTGCCGGTCTCTTTGTCGCGCACCGTAACCGATTGAATCGGCACAGAGGTCACTTGAGGCGCGGTCTGCGTTTCGATTTCAACCGTTGTGCTCATCCCCGGACGAACCCGCAAGTCTGGATGAGTAACCTGGATGCGGACTTCAAAATTGGTGACCTCTTGTTGGGTCCCTTGATTCTGGATCGTTGCGGTACTGGCGATTCGCTTAACCGTTCCGTGAAAGATGTGGCCCGGGTAGGCATCAACGTGGACTCGCACGGGATCCCCCAGCTTCACGTTCACAACATCGTTCTCGTTGACGTCAACCCGGGCCTCCAAAGAGTCCAGGTTTGCAACGCGCATGACCTCAGTACCGGCAAAATCGCCCGTGGCTACCACTCTTTCACCGAGCTCGCTATTAAGTGCGCTGATGGTTCCGTCGATCGGAGAGTAGATCACCGTCTTATCCAACAGGACTTTAGCTTGCTCGAGCGAGCTTTGTTGAGCTGCAATGCGATGCAAGGACGACTCATAAGCCGCATCAGACATCAGGCTCTTCGTTTGCGCCGCCTTAAAATCTGTCTCTGATATTAACCGCTTTTGGAATAGCTCATCCGAACGATGATAATCGAGCTGGTCATTCAGCATCTGCGACTTACGCTCAAGAGAATCAGCTTGAGCAGAGCTAAGCCCCGCTTCAGCTTGCCGGACCTGGGCGATATAATTGTCCGGCCGAATTTTCACCAGCAGATCGCCTTTCTTAACCTCTTGGCCGTCGATCACCGGCAACTCAGTGATTTCACCGGCAACTTCCGGTGAAATTTTTACCTCTACATCCGGCCGGATTTTTCCAGTTGCTGACACGGTCTGGGTAATATCTCGAATCGCCACCGGCTGCACCCGGATCGTTACCCGCTTCTCTTTATTAAGTAATAAAAACCCAACGACTACCGCCGCCAAAAGAAATACGGCTATAACCAGCCGTCGCCGCCATTTCGGACGCTTTCGTTTGATCGCCGCTAAGGGCGGCGCTGCGACCTGTTTATGCATAGAATCGACCTGTTCCACCGCGCCCAACCGTCCAAAGGGTACCCGTACTATCACGCTTAGTCGAACCTAAACGGTACAGCGTATACCCCCTCCCTTGCTCTCTGGAAATAGACACACCAAGGACCCTCAAGGTTTCAAAAAAGTAGGGTAAAGGGTAAAGCGTGATCTTTGGTGGGGCGAGGCTCTCGAAACGCGGACGGGCTTTCGCGAAGCCGCTGGTTTGGAAGATGCTGCAATATCGCTACGACGAGAACCGGCCGAGCCGTTGTCTATAGCGGGTTCCGGCCTGGAGCTGCCATACCACAGCAGCGGCTCGGCACGCGTTTTAGCCCAACATAGACCTCGGGTGTCGAAATACGTTAAACTCTGGTCAGCTTTTTCGGTCTTTCGGGAGCCTCGCCTCACCAAAGAATCCCACACACCCGGCACACCCCCCTTGCATCCCGTCTGCAGACCGATTACTTCCATCTCACTCATGACCTTCGGATTCCTAGGATTTGGTAAGATGGCTTCAGCCCTGATCCAGGGCATGTTGAACGCGGGCTGCTGCCGCCCAGAAGACATCGTCGTCGTTAATCGCCATCCCGAATCCGCCGTCGAAGACGTCGAGAAGCTCGGGATTCGCTATGGCACTTCTACTCGCGCCGTGGTCGATCAGGCTGAGGCCATCGTCCTAGGTACGAAGCCGGCCGACTCGCTCCAGCTCCTTAAAGACGTAAGACAATATCTGGACGGAAAATTGCTGATCTCGGTCGCTGCCGGGGTCAATATCGATCGTTTACAGGAAGCTGCCGGTCATCGGACCCGGGTGATCAGAGCAATGCCGAATACGCCTTCTCTGATCGGCAAGGGCGCAACTGCCTATGCCTTAGGTGATCACGCCACCGTGGCAGACGCAGAAATTGCTGAAAAGGTATTTTCCGCGGTTGGGATCGTGTATCGCGTCCGCGAATCCGCCCTGGATGCGGTGACCGGCCTGAGCGGCAGCGGACCAGCTTATGTGTTCACTTTCGTGGAGGCTTTGGCCGACGGAGGCGTAATGATGGGGCTACCTCGCGAGGTCGCTCTGGAGCTGGCGGTGCAAACCGTGTTTGGATCCGCCCTGATGATCCGAGAAACGGGTAAACACCCAGCCGAACTCCGGGAGATGGTGGCGAGCCCCGGCGGAACAACCATGGCAGCGATTGAGATCTTAGAGGCCCGGGGCCTCCGCCACACCATTATGTCCGCGGTCCGCGCAGCGTCCGAACGCGCCCGGGAGCTAGGACGGGACTAAGACGCTGTCAGCGCCGGGATCGCCGGGAACGGAATTTGAATGTCGCAACGCCTCCAGACCTGGAGGGGAGCCGCTTTGGCGTGTAACCCAAGGGTCCGCGACATTCGTGACAAGACGGATGTCGTCCGCGCAGCGCGTTAAACGGGCGGCTCCCGGGAACGACCCAGCGCGTGGCAGGTCTATCGCGCAAAGGCAATCAATAACCGTTACGCACGGAGACGCCGGGCGAAAACCATACGCTGTGGCCATTCGCGGGAGCCGCCTGTTTAACATGGTGTTGTGGCGGCAATCGCAATGTGAGAAAAATTGCAAGGTCCTTATGCCAAGCGCCAAAGCGGCTCCCCTCCACGGCCCCCGCCCGATGAACGACTTTGCGAGCCGGCTGTCAAAACTAGGCGCTAACTGCTATTCCTCCGCTTAATGAAGACAGAAGAGCCTGGCTCCCCTGGAAAAAAGCGCTCCAGTTTCCTGTTCTCACCGATCTCAGCTGTAATCGCGTTCATTTTTCTCTGGCCGGTCAGCGTCCGAAGCGAGCAGGCCAATCCTCCGGTAATGGAGCCGGACGTGCGCCAGGCTTTTCAAAAGGGGTTAGCTAAATTTCAGGACGGCCAATTTCAGGACGCAAAAGAGGCGTTTGCCCGAGTGACCGAGCTTCTGCCCAACTATTCGTTAGGCTGGATCAACCTCGGCGCTGCGGAGTATCGCCTCGACAAGCTCGACGACGCAGAAAAACATTTGCGCAAAGCCGTCCATCTAGATCCGGACGGTACCCAGGCATGGCTAACCCTCGGGATCATCGCTTTCCGAAAAGGCGAGTTGGAAGCTAGCTTGGCCGCGCTCAGCCAAGCTGTGTATCTCGAACCGGATAACGCGCATGCTCACATGTATCTCGGGGTGCTAGCGCGAAAGCGCGGCTGGTTAGATGCAGCTGAGGAGGAGCTTCGCAAGGCCGTTGAGCTGGACGATAGTTATGCCGAGGCTCACTTCAATCTGGCGATGGTTTACACCGAGCGCCAGCCTCCTGCTATTGAGTTGGCTCGCCGACATTATTATCGAGCCCGAGCGCTCGGCGCAGCCGCCGATCCGGATATGGAACGCATCTTGAAGCAGGCTCCGGTGACACCGTAGCCGATTTGGCAGGGCGAGGCTCCCGAACGACCTTACATATTTCGCACGGAGAAAGCGACTATGACTAGCCTTCACCCGGTTGCCCCTATATCGCCCCTATAGACCCGCCGAGCCGTCACCCGCACGAACCACGGCTCGGCAGGCTCCGCCCTGTAACAGATTGTATTCTGATGCGACATTCTGTCAGCTGCGAAACCACCCGGCCTTTCGGGAGCCTCGCCCGACCAATCGAACTCCTTGAACTCCTTGTCTTACGAAGAACTTATCACCGAGCTGAAGCAACGGTCACTGTATCGGCAGTTGCATACGATCGATAGGGTGAATGGAACGAGCGTTAGTCGCGCAGGTAGGTCGTTGGTCAACTTTGCCTCTAACGATTATCTCGGCCTTACTCAACATCCGAAGCTAAAGATGGCGGCGGCAGACGCTGCCCAAAGGTTTGGGGCCGGCTCCGGCGCCTCGCGTTTGATCACCGGTACCCTGGCCATTCATTCAGAACTGGAGGCAAGGTTAGCCGCCTTCAAACAGACTCCAGCCGCTCTTACCTTCGAGAGCGGATATGCAGCCGCGCTCGGCACCATCCCCGCTCTTTTCGGTCAAGGGGATGTGATTATTTTAGATAAGCTGGCACATGCCTCTTTGATCGACGGCGCCAGGCTCAGCGGCGCAGAAATTCGGGTCTATCCGCACAACCGCTTGGAACGCTTATCGGAATTGTTGGGCTGGGCCCGTGAGAAAAGAAGAGGCGCGAAAATTCTCATTATCACGGAGTCCGTCTTTAGCATGGATGGCGATTCTTGCCCGCTGCCCGAGATCGTTGATCTCAAGGATGAATTCGAAGCTTCACTCCTTCTCGATGAGGCACACGCAATCGGAGTTCTCGGTCCGAACGGGGCGGGCTTAGCCGCTGAGTGTGGCTTGATCGACCGAGTCGAACTTCATCTGGGCACACTCAGTAAAGCGATCGGATCCAGCGGAGGATTCATTGCCGGCCCGTCCTCCCTAATCGATCTCCTCATCAATCGCGCCCGCACGTTTATTTATTCCACAGCGCCTACGCCAGGCGCTATCGCGGCCGCAATTGAGGGCCTAGGTATAATTGCTTCAGGAACAGGCGATCAGCTGCGCGCCACCCTCTGGCGCAATCACGAAGAGTTAACGATCAAATTGAAGCGCCCCAAGTCAGAAGGAGCACGATCCGCAATTGTTCCGATCATTGTAGGCCCGGAAGAACAAGCGCTTTCTTTTTCAGAAGAGCTGGTGGAACGGGGCTTCCTGGTTCCAGCGGTACGGTTTCCGACTGTGCCCCGCGGTTCCGCTCGGCTTCGCGTGACACTGTCAGCGGCTCATCAACTCGAAGACGTCGTACACCTCCGCGAAGCGATCAACACGTTGAACGCTGAGTAAGCTCTGGCCCGATTTCCGCTGATGAAAAGGTGCCAAAGCGGTTAAGCATCAAAAAGAAACACCTGTAATGCGGCCACCCGTATGACCTGGACATGCACCAACAGTTCCGAGAACCGCAGCTTAAGTGGACACACACTCTCTGTTCCCGGCTTGCAGTTTTGGACACCACCGACTGCGGTGACCCGGTGTATTGCTTTCGCTAGACATCGCGAAAGCAAACACCTTGAAAGTAAGAATTCTTTACTTAGTCAGCCTAACCGAAGACCAAAAGTGCCTGCGGCGTTCTCTTTTCCGGCGACGAACCTCCGACCGTCGCAGAAGTTCGCCGATTAAAAGAGGATAATCCGATAACGTTTTAGTTTTCATAACCTCCATGAGGATGAGCTAATCTAATTCGGTTTGACCGAATTTCCAACGGCTAACTGACCCAGGTTTTGAATTATGACAAGTATAAATCTTATCAGAAAATATAGCGTATATCTCCTCGGTTGCCATGTCTAAGACCGCACGCCGTCTCCTGCTTCTCTTCGCTCATCCCGCCGTCCATAAGTCGCGCGTCAACCACCTTTTATTGTCCCACGTTCAATCTCTCCCAGGAGTAACCGTCAACGACCTCTATGAGGCGTATCCAAGATTTCTTATCAATGTCGCGCGCGAACAGGCGTTGCTCCTTGAGCACGACGTCATTATCTTTCAGCACCCTTTTTATTGGTATAGTTCTCCGGCAATTCTGAAGCAGTGGCAGGACTTGGTACTCGAATTTGGATTCGCTTATGGGAAAAACGGTACCCGACTTCATGGGAAGCTATTCCTCACCGCAATTTCAACCGGCGGTCCGAGTTCGGCCTATCAGCGCAGTGGTTCTAACTATTTCACGATACGCGAACTGCTGGCGCCATTCGAACAAACTGCCCGGCTCTGCGGAATGACTTACCTTCCGCCCTTTGTTGTGCCCGGCGTTCTTTGGATGGACGACGAGCACGAGCTTGCCAGCTACGCCTCAACCTACCGTCGAGCGTTAGAAGCTCTGCGCGATAACACGTTAGACGTATCTGAGATCATAAAATTAGATACGCTCAACCAAGCCATGGCTCTTTTACCGGCATCCTGATTAATGGAGTCTTCAGATTATCTTTTCCAAACGTTCATTTATCTGGCAGCCGCTGTTGTCTCGGTTCCCATTGCTAAAAGACTAGGTCTGGGGTCCGTGCTGGGATATCTCTTGGCTGGCGTCATCATTGGACCCCACGTTTTTGGCTTCATTGGAGCCGCTGGCGGCGACGTCATGAACGTGGCCCAGTTCGGGGTCGTCATGATGTTGTTTCTGGTCGGATTAGAACTACGACCTAATGTTTTGTGGCGCCTCCGCGGACCGATTTTTGGGTCCGGAACCTTGCAAGTTGGCCTGACCGCCGTGGTCTGTGCCGTCGTCGCGCTCTGCTTTCAACTGGCCATCGGCCCGGCCATTGCCGTCGGCCTAATTCTTTCCGGTTCGTCAACCGCGATTGCTGTTCAATCGCTTACCGAGAAGGGCTGGTTGACCACCAAAGGCGGCCAGACCTCGGTCGCGGTTCTGTTGTTCCAAGACCTCGCGGTGATCCCCATTTTAGCTGTGCTGCCGTTGCTTGGCGCCGCCCATCCCGCGACCACGACGGCGCCGCATCCCGCCACTTGGTTTCAAGTTCTATTGGTTCTGGGTACCGTCAGTGCCATCATTATCGGCGGCCGTTTCTTGGTCAGCCCTGTATTTCATCTGTTAGCGCTCACCCGACTCCACGAAATCATCACGGCAGCCGCTCTGTTGTTAGTGGTCGGTATCGCTCTGGCCATGCAATTGATAGGACTCTCGCCCGCGCTCGGCACCTTCCTCGCGGGCGTGGTGCTGGCCGAGAGCGAGTACCGTCACGAGCTCGAAGCCGATATCGAGCCATTTAAAGGGTTATTGCTTGGACTGTTTTTCGTATCGGTTGGCGCCAGCATTGACCTCTCATTGATCCAATCACAGCCGATTTTGATGGGTAGCCTGGTTATCGGGCTTCTGCTTATCAAGGCCGCCGTGTTATACGGGATCGGCAAAATCTCTCGATTGGAGAACAGCCAAAACTTCACCTTCTCATTGGCCCTAGCTCAAGGCAGCGAATTTGCTTTCGTTTTAGTTGCGTTCGCCGTCAACAACCGCGTATTCGATCAAGGGCTCGGTGATCGGCTGATCGCCGTAGTTGCTTTGTCGATGGTGGCGGCACCGTTTCTTTTCACCGCTAACGAATTCTGGATTCAACCTCGTTTCTCTAGCCGGCTACGTCAGCGTCAACCAGACGAGATCGACGAAATCAATCCGGTGATTGTGGCTGGAGTCGGCCGGTACGGCGCGGTGGTTGCTCGATTACTGAACTCTCAGAACATCAAAACAACCGTGTTAGATTTTGACCCCGAACAAGTTGATCTGATTCGGAAGATTGGCTTCAAAGTATTCTACGGAGACGCGACCAGACATGAATTGCTGGCCGCCGCCGGGGGCGCTCAAGCTAAGCTATTGCTGATCGCGATTGACGACGTGGAGGCCTCACTCGGTCTGGTACAACTGGCTCAAAAGCACTTCCCAAATCTGAACTTGCTAGTGCGGGCATACGACCGTGAACATGCCTACCGGTTAATCAAGCTGGGTGTGAGGAATATCTTTCGGGAGACGCTGGAATCGTCACTTGAGATGAGTGTGGAGGCGCTTCGCCTCCTCGGCTTTGGCGCCTACCGGGCCTATCGTGCCGCGCACACTTTCAAAGAATACGATGAAGAGACGGTCCGGGTACTTGCCGAGTACTATGGTACCGACGAAAAAGATTTTCTCGGTCGGGTCCGAAAGAGAGTACAGACCCTCGACGAATTGTTCGAATCCGAACGAGCCGTTTCGCCCGGCCCCGACTCAGCTTGGGAACGACCGAAGGCTGCGGAGAAGCCGGAAGCTAGGAGTCAGGAGCCAGGAGCCAGGAGCTAAGAGAGCCGCGGGCTTCGGTCGCATTTTATCATCGCAAGTCCCTCGTCCAGAATTTCTTCGCGTCCAATTTAGACCTGTCCCGTGGTCCCGAGACCAAGCGGCCTATGAAAGCACATTAGTCGCAACGGTCGCTGCTGCCCGCAACCAGAAAAGTCTCCCCGCATCTCCTAGCTCCTTGATTCTAGCTCCTAGCTCCTTGAAAGCGCCGCTCGTCCAGGGCAGTTTGTCAGTCGATCCGAGTCCCCCAATGTTTCACATGAAAACCCGACTGCTCTGTTGTTCGCTCGTCTTCGCAGCCGCTCTCGCGCATTCCGAAGATCAAAAGCCAGTCTCCTCGGTACAAATTAAAGGCCAAGGAAACGCTGCCGGAACCGAGATCGTGCTGAATCAGATCGCCATGGACCAGTTCCCATCGGTTCAGGTCTTTGTAACCGTCTTAAAGGGCGGCAAACCGCAATCGGGACTAACCGCTGCTGATTTTCGAGTCCGTGAAGATGAGGTGGACCAGCAACCTTTGACGGTGGAATCTCAGTTGCCACCGCTCTCCGTTATAATCGCGATTGATAACAGCGGATCGATGCGGCCGAGATTAGCAGAAACCCGGCAAGCAGCGAAAAGCTTTCTGGATTTGTTAGCGCCGGCTGACAGCGTCCAGGTCGTCGGTTTCGCGCAACAAGTCAAAGTACTGGGCCCGATGTCCTCCAACCGGAGCGCTGCCGGCAAAGCGATTGAACTTACCACAGCACGTGGGAACACTGCGCTGTATGACGCGCTATTTACCTCGGTCGACCTGTTGAAAGATCGGCCCGGGCGCAAAGCAGTCGTTCTTTTGAGCGACGGCGTCGATGATAACGGTGTCGGTAAGCAGTTGAGCAAACACTCACTACAAGACGTCTTACAGTTCGCAAAACATGTGAATGTGCCGATCTATGCCATCGGGATAGGCACCGAGATTGATGAAGCCTTGCTGGCGGGCTTCGCCCAATCAACCGGGGGACGCTATTTCCTAACCCCGAACCCGTCCGAGTTAAAAAATCTTTACGACCAGATCGGGCTCCAACTCGCCGGACAATACCTGATTTCTTACACCTCGAACCTTCCGGCAGACGGCTCCACCCGCGAAGTACAGGTGCGATACCAGGATTCGATGAGCGCGAAATCTTATCAGGCCCCGTCGAACAAGGAAGTAGCCGAGGCGACTCCGACGCCGGTTCCGGAGAACTCTCCGGACAAGAAGCAGTCGCAAGATACCGGTCAAGGAGGTCTGGGCGCGATCTTTGGGCCCAATGGGATTTCTATTCACGGCAATGGCAAACAGTTAACCGTGAACGGCAATGACATATCGTTTGGCCAAGACTCGAACTCGAAATCTGGAGCCACTACGCAGGCGACTCCCGAGACCAAAAAGAAGTCGGTGAAAGCGCCTGATTGGTTGCCGATTCCGGACGGAGCAAAAGAACTTAGCACTGCTACCGTGGGCGCTCGAAAACAATTGATCCTTACCGTCGATCAACCAGTTAGTGATGTCGCCGATTTCTATCAACAACGCCTAAAAGAACAAGGATTTCATGTCATGACTGCAACCAGTGACAACGCCCAGACTCTTTTGATCAGCGGCTCCGGCAAAAATGCGGACATCGAGATCGCATCACAGAGCGGAAACCAGACGATTGTGCGGATCGCGACGGATGCGGAGTGACGGGGCGCAGAACTTATCCCAAAGGGATGAAAGGACTAAGCCTGGGGTTTTAACCCCAAGTACCGAACCCGCCCTGAAAAGGGCGGCAGGGTGGGCCTTTGTACGCCTAGACACAGAATGACTCGCGGAAAGATTTGTCTACCGCCCCTTCAGAGCGGATCCTTATTTTGAACGTGTCCTGGGGTTAAAACCCCAGGCTCAGTCCTTTCATCCCTTCAGGATTCAGCTCCCAGCGCCCTACCGCCTCTAGAGTCCGAATTCCTGTTTTGCTTTGGCGAAACAATCGACCGCAAACTGGAGATCATCCATCGTGTGAGCGGCTGAGACCTGGGTCCGAATTCGAGCCGTGCCTTGCGGTACGACCGGATAAAAGAATCCAATCACATAGAGACCAAGTTCGAGCAACCGATCGGCGACCTTCTGGGCAAGGGCCGCATCGCCGATCATAACAGGCACAATCGGGTGTTGACCCGGGCGAATAGTGAGCCCGCGCTCAGTCAATGCTTTCCGGAAAAACTGGGTGCTATTTTCCAAACGATCACGCAGCTCGGTTGAGCGCGTAACGATCTCGATCGCTTTCACAGAGGCCGCCACAATGCTGGGCGTTATACTGTTGGAAAACAGGTATGGCCGGGAACGCTGGCGCAACAACTCGACGATCGCTTTACGCCCGGTCGTGTAACCGCCGCTACCACCTCCCAAAGCTTTTCCCAAAGTTCCGGTAATGATATCAATTCGGCCCTCTACACCGCAGTGTTCGGGCGTTCCTCGGCCGGTTTTACCCAGGAAGCCGGCGGCATGACATTCATCAACCATCACTAATGCCTGGTATTTTTCCGCCAGATCGCAAATGCCGCTGAGATTCGCGATCGTGCCATCCATTGAAAAAACGCCATCTGTCGCGATCAACCGAAAACGGGCCGCCTGGGTCTCAACCAGCTTGGCTTCAAGATCCGTCATATCATTGTGCTGGTAACGGAACCGCTGCGCTTTGCACAATCGGACGCCGTCGATAATTGAAGCATGATTTAGCGCGTCGCTGATTACGGCGTCCTCAGCCCCGAGCAGTGTTTCAAAAAGACCGCCATTGGCGTCAAAGCAGCTCCCGTACAGGATCGTATCATCCGTACCGTGAAATCGAGTGAGCGCGGCCTCCAGTTCCTTATGGATCTCCTGCGTGCCACAAATAAATCGAACGGAAGCCAGACCGAATCCCCAACGGTCCAACGCCTCTTTGGCGGCCTGAATCACTTCGGGATGATCCGCCAACCCAAGGTAATTGTTCGCACAAAGATTCAAAACCTCTCGTCCATCGCTCGTCCCGATATGAGCGCGTTGCGGAGTACTCAGGAACCGTTCTCTCTTATAAAGCCCTTGGGAGCGAATTGAGCTGATTTGCTCATTCAGATGGGATTCGAAGCCATTCAGCATGACGAAAAAGAACACACAAAACGTGAGAAAAGAAAGACCAACCGCGAATGGACGCGAATGAACGCGAATAAAAGAGTACCAACCGCAGCCCCGAAATTCTCCGGGGTGAAATGAAGACAGACATACGCAGATAGGCGGAGCAAGATCATCGCGATAGATCTCAAACGTCTATCTGCGTTAATTTCACCCCGGAGAATTTCGGGGCTGCGGTTGGATGCATTCTCTTTGCCTTCGCGTCCATTCGCGGTTGTATTCTTTTTTCCTTTACTTCCCCATTCCCTTTTCGGCAGTTGTGCCAGATGGCCCAACCGACGCAACGCAGTGAAAGGCCGGTCGAGCTCACCCTGCGTGGGCTTATTTTAGGCGCCGCTATTACCCTGGTTTTTACGGCGGCAAATGTTTATCTGGGTCTGAAGGTAGGGCTCACCTTTGCTTCTTCCATCCCCGCCGCAGTGATCTCGATGGCAGTACTGCGGTTCTTTAAGAACTCCACCATCGAAGAAAACAACATCGTCCAGACCGTCGCATCCGCGGCGGGCACGCTTTCGTCCATCATATTCGTGCTGCCCGGTCTCGTGATGGTTGGCTGGTGGACGGGCTTCCCGTTCTGGACTTCCTTCGGCATCTGCGCAGTCGGTGGCATTCTCGGTGTGATGTATACCGTGCCGCTCCGTCGGGCGATGGTAGTTGACTCACCGCTGCCATACCCGGAAGGGGTCGCCGCCGCCGAAGTACTTAAAGTTGGTGCTGGAGGCAGTATCGGAACCGAAAAAGAAACCCACGCCGGATTGATTTCCGTTATCAGTGGTTCGTTGCTTTCTTTCGGCTTCTCACTGGTCGTCGCAATGCGGCTCTTTGCGGACCAATTGGTGGCATTTTTTCGGATGGGAGCCGCGGTGACCGGCTGCGGGAGCTCATTATCCCTGGCTTTATTCGGCGTAGGTCATTTAGTGGGTCTCTCTGTCGGACTCGCCATTCTCGTGGGTTTAGTGATTGCGTGGGGAATTGCTACTCCTATTCTGACCGCCCTCCACCCAGCGAACGGCTCGGCTGCAGAAGTTGGTCTCGCCGTCTGGAAAACTCAGGTCCGCTTAATTGGCGCCGGCACAATCGGGGTCGCCGCTATCTGGACGTTAGCAAAAATGGTAAGACCGATCTGGCTCGGTTTGTTATCAGCCTTTAAACAAGCATTACATTCCCGAGCCGCCACCGGTCCACTTTCGCGAACTGATCAAGACATCCCGATTACGATCGTCGCGGCGATTTGTCTCATTGCGGTGGTGCCCATCGCTGTCCTACTCATCGGCTTTCTCTCAGGAACCCCACTGCATGACAAGTTGATCCCGCTGACGGTTACCGGCGTGATTTACGTCGTGATTGCTGGATTCCTGGTGGCAGCCATCTGTGGTTACATGGCGGGCCTTATCGGTTCCTCGAACAGTCCGCTCTCCGGGGTGGGCATTTTGGCGGTCATTGGCGCCTCTTTCCTGATGATGTTGGTCGCTCAGATCGGCCGGGGATCCGAAGGTTCGTCGGCTCTGGTCGCTTTTTCTTTGTTCGTGACGGCTATCGTTTTCTCCGTCGCCACCATATCAAACGACAACCTGCAAGACCTGAAGACAGGCCAACTCGTGAACGCCACACCTTGGCGGCAACAAGCTTCCTTAGTTGTCGGCGTTTTAGCCGGCGCAGTCGTGATTCCGCCCATCCTCGATTTACTTAACCGAGCCTACGGATTCGCCGGTGCGCCACACGTCGCCGCGGTAAGCTCACAACCGTTGCCCGCCCCTCAAGCCACGCTAATCTCGACCCTGGCAAGAGGAGTCTTGGATGGACGATTAGAATGGGGGCTCATCGGAATCGGAGCAGCGGTTGGTACAGTCTTGATCGTTGTCGACGAAATGCTAGGTCTGGCCGGCAAGTTGCGTCTGCCACCTCTTTCTATCGGGATTGGAATTTATCTACCACTCACGACGACAACGCCGATTATTCTAGGAGCGATCATCGGTTGGCTTTACGAGCGTGGGGTCTCCGGCAAGCCGTACGAACCCATCGCCAAACGCCTCGGTGTATTGCTCGCATCCGGATTGATCGTGGGAGAAAGCTTGTTCGGAGTGCTTCTAGCCGCCCTGATCGTTGGCACCAGCCGCGAAACCCCGCTCGCCGTAGTCGGCGATGATTTCTCGTTCCCGTCCACGATCCTAGGCGGCCTTGCCTTTGTGATTGTGATCGTTGCGATGTATTCAGCAATCCGCCGGACCGCTGCGAAGATAGCGGAGGGCTAAATTGGTAGGGCGAGGCTCCCGAAAGACGCCACCCTTTTCACAGAGTTGCCGGAATTTCGCCGCCAAAACCTTTTGTTCGGCCGATTGATGCGCCGAGCCGTGACCAAGCGCTAGACCACGGCTCGGCGCACTTAACGGCATAGTAGCGTTTTATTTGCGGGTTTAATGCCAGAAGCTTCGCTAGCGCCATCAGCCTTTCGGGAGCCTCGCCCTACCAAAGCTTGAACTCCCCTCACTCCTTTCCGATTATCTCCACATGGACCCATTCGTCGGCACGTCCGGTTATCAATACCCCGCCTGGCGAGGTACCTTTTATCCCGAGAAATTGGCGACTGCGAAAATGCTCAGCTTTTATGCGGAGCAATTCCGGACCACCGAGGTTAACTATTCTTTCCATCGGATCCCGAGTCCGAAGACGATCGAAGGCTGGTATCAGGCAACCACAGACGGCTTTAAGTTTGGCTTAAAGGCCCCGCAGAAAATCACGCACTGGTCAAAACTCAAAGATTGCGCGGACACCCTGAACTATTTCTTTGGTGTCATCGGGGATCTAGGCACCAAGCTTGGCCCGATCCTGTTCCAACTGCCTCCGACCTTCAAGATGGACCTTCCGCTCTTCACCGACTTCTTGAGTCCGTTCCCTGAGAGCATTCAAGCCGCCTTCGAGTTTCGCCATGAAAGCTGGTTTGATGACTCGATTTTCGCTCTTCTACGAAAACACAACGCCGCCCTCTGCATCGCGGAAAGCAGCGACTTTGCCGCCCCCCAGATTGCCACCGCTAATTTCGGTTACCTCAGGCTAAGGCGCGAAGATTACCAACCGGCCGACATCGATCGCTGGGCGAAATTTACCGAAGCCCAACAGGGTCAATGGAAGGAAACGTTTATTTACTTCAAGCACGAAGAGAGCGGCATCGGGCCGAAGTTGGCGAAGCAGATGATTGAGAGACTCGGGAAATGAGGACCTCCTCATTTTGAGGAGCTAGGAGCCAGAATCTAGGAGCTAGGAGGAGCGCTAATACCGGATACGAATTATGGGACCTATTCGGCCGATGGATCAGTTCATATCAGTCCCATAAGTCACATAGGTCCTATTCATGGCCACGCCCCGAGCATGTCTCTACCCCTGGCGCTTCGATACACCAATCGCCTCTCCTAGCTCCTAGATTCTAGCTCCTGGCTCCTCTTGACGAGCAGGCGCTCGTCACGACGGCCTCGCCAAAACTTTCAGCACATCTGCTGCCTGCGCATCCGTGCTCGCCTTGGTGTCGA
>Ga0207067_10076_pt1 | contig 32887 bp, 25 predicted proteins | sample Alteio_BWMinCont_25_FD_153484 | JGI IMG/M metagenome (GOLD analysis project Ga0207067, IMG submission 153484) | Enriched cells from forest soil in Barre Woods Harvard Forest LTER site, Petersham, Massachusetts, United States -... | ecosystem: Environmental > Terrestrial > Soil > Temperate forest >...
AATTATTTCTATAATTTAACAAAGGAGGAAATAATGAATAGTATACCTAAAGGAATACACAACCCTATAAGTGATGCATTTGACAGAGCAGGAGCTATGCCTATCTCAGGATCTTTAGTTGGCTTGGCTAGGACTGTCTCTGCTGTAGCATTAGGTACAATTGGAATTCTAGCTTTTATTCTAGTTGGGAAAAAATCTTTTGGAATGCTTGAACTTGCTGGACGAAATATCATTAGAGGTCCGGTAGAGGTCATTAGTGGTATTCCACTTATAGGTCAGATTCTTTGTGCTATGACCTCTTCTAACTATTATCAGGTGTCGGGAACGCATTCGTTGAAATCTCCCTCGGAAGAGGTTTCATGGAGTTTGGCGGCAAGCCATTTTTATGTAAATGGATGGAACGATCATAAATATCAAAAATTATAGTAAGAGACTGTGAAGTAATAATTTTAACGCATATAGAATGGTTTGGAGACCTTCGGTAAGAATTTTTTTTTCAAAATAACTGAAAATATTTATTTACACATGTAAAATTTCCCGTTTTTAGCGGGAGCCGCCGGTCTTTAACTCACCTTAATCAAATATAATTAATCAACTTGATATAATAAGCCAATGAACACCTATTCGATGTTTAGGAGGTTAGCCTCCTTAGATAACTAGCCTCCTTAGATAAACATTTGTGCAAATCTTTTGCACAAAGGAGAGGTCGTATGTCCAGTAATATTCCGCAAGATTCTTTCCCCGTCAATCACTCCCTACCCACTCACCTCCCGTATGAACACTCTCAAGGATCCCTTCAAGGATCCCCTCAGACTATCACTGATAAAAATATAAGCAAAGATAAGGTGCAAGCCGCTTCGCCTGACAAAAACAGCTCAGCTCCGACATTGGGTGAAACAGGGATCCCCTCTTTACCTGCTCCTCAATCTTCAAACATATCCATTGAGGAGAGTTTCCGAGCTTGGACTCAGGCTATCCGTGGATTTCGCGAGCAATTGAGAGCCTCAGATAAAGCGAACTTGGAAGTTCGCAATAAATTTAGCTTATTAGCAGTCTCTCAAGCAGAAGAGTTTTCCAAAATTTTGGCCGATAAACAAGCCGGTGTCACCAATTTAAATCAAGAAATTAAAAAAATATTGGATGATCTCAATTTAACTTTAGATGAGATGAAAAAACTCGTCCAAGATCAGCAGAAAGAGATCACCAAAATTAATGGGGGTAACAGAGATGAACAACAGGCTTATGCAGAGTTAACACATGCTTATGACAGCTACATTGCTCAAATGAAAAGTATCGGTGCCATTGATCTGGGAGAGGGTCATTTTTCAATACCTGAAGAGGGTGAAAAAAAAGAAGCTTACGATAAAATGACAAAGGATTATCAACAGGCTATCATCTCATTCAATACTTACCAAAAAGGGCGCTCTGATCAAATCAATCACTACCAAACAGCCACACTCGCATATAACCAAAAAGCGACCGAATACAATAAAAAGATAAACGAATTTATCATTCAAAATCAACTGTCCGATGATCTGAAATTAATTCCTCAAATGATTCAAGCAGATAGGAAAGATTCCTCAGATTCTCTAGATGAAATCATGTTTCCCTCACAAAATGGCGATTCCCCTTCTGTCTATATCCCCCCCCTCCCTCTCTACGTCCAAACTATTACACAAATAGGTCCATCAGCGATAACGGAGCTAGCAAATTTCCCCTCCTTTGACACCCAAATTCTATTCGATGAATTGTATAGTATTAAATATGAAAGTAGAATTGCACCTCTTGATCAAGCTATGATCCAATATAATAATTATCAATCTTTTATCATTCGCCAGAATATTCAAAATATTGATAACGATTTATCACCTGAAGATCTTCTTCTTAATTCCAAAATGCTTGCTAAGCTCCTCTTTTATCAAAAAAAACCAGATGGACAATCTGAAATAACATTGAATAATAACTCCATGGTCATGGAGACAATAAGTCTTAACCACTCCAATACCCAATCCATTTTAGGAAGCTTACTTATCAAAGAGGCAATCGAACAATCAGATTTAAAATTTTTTCAACTATTGAGTGGAGAGAAAAAAGAGAAAAAAGTCATGGAGTTGGTCAACAAAATCATCCTCTTATCGGTCAGTTTAATGGGAAATCAAAGTATGCAGGCCCTATTTCCAAGCCTTGCTTTCCTGTCGGAGACTCTTATCTCGTTACCAAAGGATAGCCCAGCTTTTGCCATTTTATTTGCCGTCTCGTTATGCAATCGAATGGGGGAAGATATCAAACATGGAACCATCACCGTTGCTTTTGAAAAATTTCTCGGTTCTATTCCAGAATTTGCTGAATTATCTGTTGAAGATCGCCTCAAGTTAGAGGCCTCTCTCAATATAGGACAATTGCTCGTTGCTGGTAAACTCCTCGAAGATAGCTTGGGTCTGCAAGGATTATGGGCATCCATTTTACCCCCTCTTTTACCCAGCTGCAATTGGGATCAAATCATCTCTCAAGCCAAAGAAGAAGATAAACAAAGTCAATTAGAGTTATATACCCGTACGGTCGACCACTTTATCGAAAAAGGATATCCTGAAGATAAAGCTCATTTTTTTGCTCAAGTAGGGGATGAATTGACAGCAACAGGTCTTTTAAGCCCCAATGTAACTGCGCAAATTTCAGAAAAAACAATCTTTCTCCCTTTACTAAAAAACTCTGTCAAAGCTGCTTTAGCTCTCTCTCATCCCCTCTCGTTATCCGAAGCTCAAACAATCGCCAATGAGACCCTTACGCGCACTTTTGAAAGTGCCACTTATTTAACTGCGCATAAATTCCGCTCCACTCTCGAATCGGAATTAGCAGATCAAGGGGTCAGAAATAGTCGTGAAATTGCCCTAGCGGCACTCTTCACTTTACCAAACGAAAAAAAGATGACTCCATCTGTTAAGCTCTCCCCCGCCGAATTGACAACCCTCATTGAAAAGCAAACGATACAAGTGCTTGTCCCTTCCATAGATCCTTCTTTGGCAAAACAAATCAGTCACGAAATAACTCAGACTCTTTTTGGCACCTCGACAGATTCCTCCCCTAAGACAAATCTCCAATCTCCCTATGCTTTAGTCAACGTGATGCAAGAACAACTTGCCCTTTTAAATTTTGAAGATCATGAACATTGGGCGGCTGCTCTACATGAAACGTTTGCCGAAACCTTAAAAACCGTGACAAGTTTTCCTGAATTTAGTAAGAAATTGCAAGATCCCGCCTATAAATATGTGCTGGCATCAAGCCTCATTTATGAACAGCAAGGAAGTAAAAAAATGATTGATATTCCCATTTAATCGAAAGGTGTATAATGAAGATAGTCTTCTAATAATTTTCGAAGGAGTTTTTATATGGAGCCCACAAGTAGCGGAAATTACAATACTGTATCAACAAACTTTTTAGCCTCAACGACGGGAGCACAACAAAAAGATACCGACAAGGTATCGATGGATGCTAAATACAACAAATTATTAGATGAGATGAATAAAATTCTAAAAAAAGATCCTCCGTCAGAAAAGGATACTAAAGAACTCTCTGATATCTTAAAAACGTTAAAAGAGATGCAAGGGACACCGGAAGGGCAACAGAATGCTGAATTAAATAATTGCTTATCTCTCATTTTTGCAGTCTTTGAACAGGCGGGGGCAACGAGCAATAATGGCTTTACTTTTTCTTCCGTAGAGATTGTTGGGGAATTTAAGAAGTTCACATTTACAGACCCAAATGATCCCACCAAAACAGATAAGTTCATCGATATTGTGAATACATCCTTAGCAGTCACCGGAGGAACACTGGGCGATGATTTACTCGATTTTGCCCATTGGTCATACAACATGTACACCGATCAATTAAAAGCGATGAAAGATCAAATTGACGCTTCAACAAATACTATCAATGATGTGAAAGAGATGCAAGAGATCTTGAATATGATCCATACGGATGATCCAGGTAATTATAAAATGCCGCCAGAAAACTGGGACGATATACCGAAAGAGCTTCAGGATAAATTTAAAGCGATGTATCCAGAGGAATTTGAGATTAAGACCACTGTCATTGATACCACCTTAACCAATAATGATTACTGGAATAAAATACCCAAATCTCTTCAAGAAGAATTAATCAATGCAAACACTCCAACGTACGGAATTAGTCCCATGAATCAATACATGTTGACTCACAATTTCACCCCCCCTCCCCTCAATGAATTGGATAGCGTTTTAGGGAAAGGTTATCAAGACAAGGTTTTAAAAAGTCAGGAACATACGATTACCACAAGTAGTGATACTCCGAAAGATTTCTCTAAAATTAACGGTTGGATTAAAGGGCATATGGATACATATGTTGGATGGAGTACCGATTATTTCAAAAGCCCCCTTGCAACATCAGTTGTCCTCATTCCAGACGCTACCACCGTTATAAACGACCTCCTTACAACAAGAAGTGATCTTGAAAAACAGCTTGATGTGTTGAAAAAAGGGGGGGCTCATGATGAAAAGGGCAATCCCATCGTTGATAAAGGGAGTCCTGCCGATACAATCCAAAAAGTCTTGGACGATCTCAATAAATATTTTCCTCCAAACAAATACCCTGCTGGATCCACCTATACAATAGTTAAGTCAGCCCCAGGAATGTATGATACTAGTGGGAATTTCGTGGCAGCCGCCGATCCCACTGCTGATTTAACCAAGTACATCAAAGACGCCCAGACCACAAACAATACCATCAATGACACTCTAGATAAAGCATTGGAAGCAAACCAGAATTTGAGTACCAAAATGTCCGATGACATTAAGGCAAAAAATTTAACGCTTCAAGAGCATTTCGATATCTTATCCCAAATTTCAGATGCATTGAGCAAAATCATTCTAGGCTTTGCGAGAATAAAATAGAGTCAACAAGATGGCACACTTATTGCTATAAAAATTAAACCAGTGGTGATTGGGTCTTACACCCCAGGAGAAAATTATGAATACGATAACAAATGATCCCTATCATGCTAACCAACCCTATTCAAAAGACAATGATAACGTCTCGAATAGCGGAGCGGAAGGTATCAAGAAAAATGAAAATGATCCTAAAACGAATGATAAAGAGAGTGATAAAACAAAAAAGGGAAAAGTTGGAGAGATAGATTTGTTTAACGATATGGATTTGGAAACTCTATTTCAGAAAAATCCCGATCTTAAAAAAGCCTTTACTAACATGTCTAATATAGTTTTCGATCGTAACATATCCAATGCAGATACCATCACAATGCAAGAACTGATTAGTTGTCTAATTGAACTAGGGCAAGCTCTGCAAAAAGCAGCTGCAGTGTATGCCAATCGACTCACTAAGGTCACTGAAAAAATGAATGTGTACTCAAAACAAATGACGCAAATTCCTGTCGTTTTAAAAGGAGATGTGGGGGGGAGCGACGATGATCGAAGAAACTGGAACTCAAGTTTTTCTAATATGCTTGAGGCTGTCCGTGCCAATAAAGGGATTGAAGAAGATAAAGCGAAGAAGATCCAAACATTCTTGCAATCTATGAAGGATGCCAGCCAATCGGCTAACGACTTTGTCGGAACATTTATTGATTTACTACGCGGAATATCACAAAAGATCATGAAATAAGGGGGCTGCTATGATCGGTTCTCATGGAGCAAAAGGGAACATGAAACAAAACTCCGGAGGAAAACAAGACAACCCATTCGATCAAATATTTAAAGATTTGACCGATAAAATGGGAAAAGAGGGGATGTCACCTAAAGAGGCGATGGGATTAAGTGGTAGTTACTTAGAGAATCTCTATGCCCAAGCTTACCGTCTTTATAATACAGGGAAATACTCCGAAGCGACACATCTATTCCGCCTCTTAGTCATGTTTAATGCATTAGAACCAAAATATATGCTAGGGCTCGCCGCTTGTTTGCATATGATGAAAGAATATGTGAGTGCCATCCAAACTTATACCCTATGCAGTGCGTTGGATCCCAATAACCCCATCCCTCACTACCACTCTTCCGATTGTTTTATTCAAATGAAAGAACACCTTTCTGCCATGCTATGTTTGGAGTTGGCTATAGAAAGTTGCAGTGACAATAAAGATTACGCAAAAATGAAAGAACGGGCTCAAATGAGCTTAGAAAGTTTGAAACAACAAGCAATTTCCACTCCATTAAACGATAATCCTCGCTCAGTAACAGAACTGAAACAGCTATTTTAATTGTTTGCTTCGCGTTTCATCGATCTTAGGAACTCACCTTACGCAACATGGCGCGTATTTAGACTGAAGCCAAAGCTCCCGCGGTTAAGCGATCGGAAAAGGGGGTGTATTGAGCAAATACACCCCCTTTTCCGATCGTTTAACCCCGGGGCTTTGGCTCAGTCTAAATGCACGCCATATTGCGTAAGGTGAGTGAGGAACTGTTCAGAAATCAAGAGGTCTTTATGATAAATAGTAATCAAATAAATCCTTCTCCTGATCCTAGCTTGAATAATGGTTTAAACCCCATAGGGGAAAACTATTCAGGATCTCCTTCAAAAATGGGTGTTCCTCTCACCGAATTTCAACCTCTTGAAAGTTCCGATATTTTAGATAGCGGACAAGTTGTCATCCAGCAATTTATATCGACTCAACGTTGGGGAAAAAATGAATACCAAGCAGATCCCAGCAGACCTGTTCTCCAAATGCCCGACCCAGAAGGGGGGACCGCCCCTACCCCCTTTGAACCTGCTTGGCAGAAAGCTGTCAATAAATTTTTCCAAGATAGGGTGAGAGAAAATGTCATTAAAAAATATAAAGAAGAGTCTCCTGAATCTCAGAAACAAATCATCCAATCACTTTTAAATGGAGATTTTGAGTCATTAGACAAAGAAAAACAAGAAATCGTGGAAAAAGCGACAACAGAAACGCAAACAGCTTGGAGCTTGCCAAAATCATGGAGTTTAGGGACTCAAAAGGCGAGCAACTGGACACCCATCAAAGCAGATGTTGTCCCCCCCGTGAGTGTTGAAGAATCAAGAAAAGAGGTTCTCACTGAAAATCTAGTGCAGTTAGCCACCTCCATGGAAACGGCCAGCCTCAAGGTCGAAAATGCGTTACCCCCAAATGATCCCAAAAGAATACCTGTCGGTGAGTTAATTAAAATTATAGCCCAAGCCATTAGTGACTTGAAAAGTCTATTACAAACCATGCAAATTCGAGATGCAGAAATCTCTACTAAAATGTCAAAATTTAAGTATGAGCAAATTTCAGATCGGACCGAAGAAATTGCAAATATTGCAAAGAAACAAGGAGACATTCGTAAGGCTCAGAGTAAGCAAGAGAAAACTGCGAAAATCATGAAAATTGTTGCGCCGTGTATTTCTGGACTTGTGATTTTAATTGGATGTGTTGCCACTGCATTTACCGGCCCAGCCGGTATAGCTGTCGTTTATGCAGGGATAGCGGTCGGAACGCTTATGCTGGGATACACCATTGCAGACGGGGAATTAAACCTAACCTCTCAAGCCATCGAAGCATTTAATAGCTCGATGGATGACCGTTTTAAAAATGATCCGGTGGGAAAAGATATTACCAAAGCTTTTATCCTCATTGCTGTTCTCACCCTTTTACTTGCTGCAATCATGGCATCTGGTGGGGCTGCTGCCCCAACCATTGGAACTGAAGCGGCCGCTCAAACATCGACTCAAGTGTCCATTCAGGTGGCAAAAGAGATGGTTAAACAAATGACTATCCAAGTAGCCATTATGTTTATTATGGCGAGCAATATTGTGCCTGAACTCGTTTGCGATGCTATCATCAATTGCGGTTTTGTCAATAAAGATGATGAAAAAACTCTCATGATCATTCAAACCATTATCATGGCTCTAACCATGATCCTTGTCATAGGAATGATCTCCAAATTTGGTGTTAACAATACTGCTGAAGGTGGGGCGAGTACAGGGGCTAAAGTGGCTGATAAATCGGCAAAAGCAGCTGCTGATGCAGAAAAAGCGGCAGCAGCAACTAAAGCCTCAACGGAATCTTTGAAAGAATCTAACACCAAAATCCTCGATGCCATCAAGCAGATATTATCAGATCTTAAAGACTCACTGAATCCTATGACCGCAGGGAGGGGGTTGCTTACTCTTTTAAGTCCTGAAGCATTAATGGCTGGAGATTATGGAAGGTTTGCGATGCAATTACAAGATTTCTTTAGAATTGCCAGCTTGGGGATAGAGTCAGGAACGGCAATTTCTAACGGACTTATCAGCCTTCAAATAGTAGATATTCTTAGAGATCTTGGAGAATTGGAGAAATCGGAAGAATTGACTCAAATGTTGATCCAATTGCTCGAAAGGCTGGTAAAAAGTTTCCAAGAGGGTGCCGTTTTACAAACAGATTGGTTAAATAATCTAAACGGAGCGATGGACACTGTCTATGCTTCCGGTAGCCAAACGATGACAACGGCGACTCAAAATTTTATAAGTGGATAATTTTTAGCTTTATTTTGGAGGTAGTTATGGTCCCTGTTTATCAAAAAGATGGAACAGAAATCAAGAAGTTGGTTCATGAATCTGTTATGAAGGTTCAACAGATGGTCTCTCCTGAGACTCTCCCATTGATTGAAGAAACTCTGTTAAAAATTGGAATGGAAAATCTCACCCTATGCGAAGCAATGGAAATCTCAAAAGAGGTGGTGGAGGAGTTTTATGAACAGGGTTATCATTTTTTTCAGGGGGGTAAATTTAAGGATGCATTAACCATTTTCAATCTTTTAGAGTTATTTACAGGAGGATCTGATCCCCGCATCACATTTGCCATTCCAGCTTGCTACCACCATATGAAAAAATACACTGAAGCGGCAGGTTATTATATGATTTATGAAGCCCTCCATCCAGACGAACCCCTATCTTATTATCATCTTTATGATTGCTTCAAAAAGATGAATCAACCTCTCTTAGCATACAATGCTCTTATTCAAGCCAAAAATTTGGTTGAAAAAGAGGCTAAGTACGAAGATTTAAAAATCAAAATTAATGTAGAACTAAATCATTTAAAAACTCTTGAAAATGGTGTCCAAAAAAATAATAAAGCCTCTGTTGCTTAATGCTTAATAATAAGGAGAATGGATATGTCAAATTCAATCAACACCGGTGGTGTAACTCCACAACCAGGGGATCCCCTTGCTCCCCTATCAGGAGTCTCTGAAACAGGAGCCCCTTTAACTGTTTCAACAACGAATTTAAATATGGATGAGATGGTTATCTCTGAAATGAGTTCGGGTGCCCTTGCGGTACTCGTTTCCCCCCCTTTTGATTCTCCCAAAATCGATAACCCTAACGCCACCTTTCTTACACAAAAAGCTCTGGGCATTCTTATAAAAAAACGAAATGCTCAGATTGAAATGAACAAAGGGAGCCCCCAGGTACAAGGACAAAAAGGGGCGACACTCAGCGCTATACAGGGAAACCCCTGGATGCAAAATCCCAGCCAAGTTGGAGCACTCGCTGTTGCGATGGTGGATTTTCTAACTGTGTTGAGCAAATCTCGTTTTAATGAATCAAAAATGAAACAAACTCTCGATCAAGCTATCTATCAACTAGGTAAAGAGAATGCAGATTTAGCAAAAGCGTTAAAAATGAAGGAGGCTGACAAACAATTCACAGAAGCTTGGGGAGAAATAGGGAAAGGAATTATTGGAATTACTGAAATTTACGTGATGTCTGCGCAAAGACAAAGTTTAAAAGATAAAAATGAGGCAGAGTCTAAAGAGGAATTAGATGCTGAAAAAAAAGAATTAACAAGACTAGAGAATCAAGCAAAAACTAATACTCCAACAGCAGCTACAGATAAAAATGGAAGTTTAGATGTAAATGATCTACAGACAAAAGGACCTAAGGCAGAAGCAGATGCTGAAGCAATAAACAAACAAAAAGCCAAAATTAAACAGGTCGAACAAAGATCATACGATCGCTTTAATGAAGAGTCTCGCTATCAAACGACGATCACTGAAACGCAATTCAGAGTTGCCACCAACTTTTTATCTGGTGCTATCATGATGCAAAGTGCGACCATAACCCAACAATTAGGAGGGATGGAAAAAGCAAAAGCGATGAATGATGCCGTGATGCAAATGTGGAATAAAATCCTCGAAACCGTTAATAAAGATAGAGAAGATAGCGCCAATCAATTTGATAAAACGCTTCAACTTATGACTCAAATCTTTGAAGCCTGGAGGGCTCATCCTTCCCGTGGATAAAGCCTGATTTGCCAAGGAGGGCTAGATCGACTTTGCAATTTTTTGAACTCAGCCTCGGAGAGAGGCTTCCTTCAACTAAATAAATTTCTCGGAAAAGGTGAAAGACCCCTTCCTACGAAATTTATTACGCTGAAGTTTGCTTCTCTCTCGAATTTTCGTCCAAAAAATTACAAACTCACCTTACGCAACATGGCGTGCATTTAGACTGAGCCAAAGCCCCGGGGTTAAACGATCGGAAAAGGGGTTGTATTTGCTCAATACACCCCCTTTTCCGATCGTTTAACCGCGGGAGCTTTGGCTTCAGTCTAAATACGCGCCATGTTGCGTAAGGTGAGTTACAAAATCGAGCTAGAGTGATCCGAATCACAGGACTAAAGCAGCAACTCCCGCTAAAAAATGGGAATCTGCTGAGCGAGGGGCTTCAGCAGGTTCAGTTTGTGACGAATTCGTAGCATTAGCTACGGATGAGGAGCAAAATGAGCCTGATGAGGCTCCGCAGCCAGCAGGTTCCCGTTTTTTAGCGAGAGTTGCTAGGACTAAAGTGATTTGATTGCTTTTCATTTTGATTTAACGTAAAAGTAGTTTGAATAAGGGGGAATTACATGCTCCAAAAACTCATTACCCAACTTGGTATCGAACTTTCAATGGAGGATCTTATCACCACAACTGAAGATCATGAATACCTCCTCCCATTCGATAATGATATTGAAATTAAAGCCGTTGCGTTGGAAAAGAGTCATTTACTCAAAGGATCGATTGGCCCCTGCCCAGAGCAAAATAAATCGGCTTTTTTGTTAAAGACCATGGAGGCAAATCTATTTGGCATGGGAACTCGAGGAGCAGTCATTGGGCTTAATGATGAAGGGAAATTGTTGACCCTTTCAATGGAACTAGATTACAATAGTTCTTTTAAAGAGTTCCAGGAGAAATTGGAAGACTTTGTAAGTGTTTTGGATTTTTGGCGAAAGGAAGCATCGGAACATCAGAAACGGTAAATTATGGTTGCAAAATTAGTTGTAGAAGAGGGCGATCTTAAAGGGATTTCACTATCCCTTGAAGAGGGAGAGTCGTGGATTATTGGGCGGGATCCCGCTGAATGTCAACTTGTCATTGAAGATCCATTAGTGTCACGCAAACACCTCATCGCTCGCCGCCATCCAGAGGGGATATTTGTCGAAAATTTAAGCGAAACAAATCCTGTTTTACTTAATGATGAAGAGCTTAAAGAACAACCCGCTCTCTTGCAAAATGGAGACACACTCAAAATTGGGAATGAACTCTTACGTTTTTATGAAGAATCTTCTGCACAAGTGCATGATAGCGATCTCGACGATAGTGCTGAATTTGATGATATTGATCATACACCCGATGGTGAAAGTGAACCCAATGACGAAAGTGAAATAGATCTGGCAGCAGATCTCCCCCAGGGAGAGGTAGAGGTATTGCCCGACACAGCCCCTGACTCCTCCCCTATTGAAGAACAAATCGGCGACACAACTGAAATGGAAAATGAGATTAAGAATAAAATTGAAGTTGAAAATGAAAATGATAATATTGAAAAGCAAATTGAAATTGAAAATCAATTTGCCCCCCCAACCACCTCAAATCCGACGACTCCCCCTCCTATAATGCCCCCTCCAAATCAAGAATCCCCTTCTCATGATACAATTTTTGGAGAGGATATTGAAGATGATACCAACCTTTTAGCTGAAATTGATTTTGGAGTCATTGAAACAGGACGTTGGCTTCTCAAGGTCATTGGAGGACCCAATACGGGTGCCGAATTTTACATGCAGGCAGGCAATAATTATGTGATTGGAACAGATCCCAAAAGTTGTGATATTGTCTTTCATGATACGAGTGTCTCTCGTCAACATGCACGGATCACCATTACACCTGAAGAGGCCCTTTTCATTGAAGATCTCAAGAGTCGCAATGGAGTGTTGATCAATGGCAGTTTAATTGATCAAAAGCACGATCTCACCCCTAGCACTATTGTCACCCTTGGAACCACCTCTTTTGTACTTTATGATCGAGAGGGAGAAATGCAAACAATCATCTCCCCCCTCCTCCCTTCCATCGTTAAAGTTCTTCAACAAGATCAACCTATAGCAAAAGAATCTTTAGAATCTGAATCGGTTAATCTTGAACCCATACAAGATGTAGAAACAACAACAACAGAAACACAACCTGTCCCCAATACACCCGTTGAGCCTCAGCAAACGCCTAAAGCTCCTCGTCAAATAGGCCCCTACATTGTCCTATCGGCAATTATTGGCCTTTTTGTCTTAGCGGCCATTGGAACAAGCACACTCTTTCATGATGAACCCGTTGTTGAGAAAGTTCAAGCAAATGCCGATGAATTGATCAAACAAGCTCTGAGCCCCTTTCCATCTATTCGTTGGACTTACAATAAATCGAATGGATCCCTTTTGCTATTAGGACATGTCGCAACAATTTCAGATAAGAACCATCTCATTTATAAATTGAACGATTTAAAACTGATTAAGAGTTTAGATGATAGCGGCATCATTATCGATGAAGGTGTTTTGAATGAAGTCAATTCTCTTGTAGCGAATAATCCCGATTGGAAAGGAATTAGAATTTACTCTCCCGAACCGGGACAATTTATCCTTTCCGGTACATTGAAAACCCGTAAGCAGGCAGATCAACTTTCTAATTATCTGAATCTTAATTTTCCTTATTTAGATTTACTTAAAAAGCAAATCGTTGTGGAGGAAGATGTTGTCCATCAAGTCGAAGCTTGGTTAAGCAATGATCAATTTTTTAATGTCACTGCAAAAATAAATGGTGGAGAAATTGTTTTAAGTGGAAATTATCCTCCTGCTCAGACCGCTCAATTAAATGAGATTCTTGCAAAAATCAAGCAGATCCCCGGAGTACGCTTGATATCCAATCAAGCGGTGCCTCAAACTGCTGAAACAGGAATTATTGATATTTCGGATCACTACCAAGTGAGTGGAACATCAAAAGCGGGCAATAAATTTACAGTAGTCATTAATGGACGGATCCTTTCGGAAGGGGATGAGTTAGATGGAATGACCATTACCAAAATCACTACGAATAGTGTTTTATTGGAAAAAGATAAAGATAGATTCCGCATTAATTATTAGGATCTAAGTGAGGTAATATCATGTTCGGTTTGGAAGATCAGAAAAAGAAAAAGTCGATTGATGGATTTGTCTTTGAGCTCGAAAAAGAGTTAAAAGATCCCACAATGCATAAAAAAATCAAGGAAAAAATTGAATTACGGCTTCAAACAATTAAAGAGCATTTACGCTCTGGCGATGACCAAGAGGAATTTGATCATTTTGGAGCACTCCTCCATGGTTATAACTCTCTCCTCAAAGTCATGTCTCGCTTTGTTTCTAAGCCTAAGTGACTGTGAAGTAATAATTTAAGCGATTGGATTGCGCGAAAGCTCCCGCGGTTGAACGATCGAAAGTGGGTCAGTATTATATAATACAGACCCACTTTCGATCGATTCAACCCCGGGGCTTTGGCGTAATCCAATCGTTTAAATTATTGCTTCACAGTCACTTGGTGACTGTGAAGCAATAATTTAAATGATTGGATAACTCACAATGGAAGGAGATTAATCAATATGGAAGAAGAAAAATTAACTGAATTTAAAGAAGATTTTGCCCTTCTTATTGAAGCCGGATTTGTAGCTGTTAAACAATTAGATGAAATCGGCGCAGCCCGCCTTTTCCAGGCAGCACAAACCCTAAGCCCTTCTAGCACCGCTCCCCGAATTGGATTGGGATTCATTGCTCTCAATAAATTGGAAATTAAAGATGCCACTCAAATATTTGAAGAGGTGACCCAACAAGAGCCTGATAATTGCCTTGCTCAAACCTTTTACGGCATGTGCTTTTTGTTAACTAAGGGAGCTAGCAAGAAAGGGGAAAAAATAATCGCTGAAGCGATGGAAAAGACCACCGATCCAACGATCAAAAGTTTAGGTGCTGTTTCAATTGAATGGGCCCAAAAAGATCTCTCCCAAAAATCAAAAGCCCCCTTTTTCGCCAATCAACCTGAACCAAATAAATGATGATCTCGATTTTGTAATTTTTTGGACGAAGATTCGAGAGAGAAGCAAACTTCAGCGTAATAAATTTCACAGGAAGGGGTTTTTCACCCCTTCCGAGAAATTTATTTAGCTGAAGGAAGCTTCTCTCCAGGCTGGGTTCAAAAAATTGCAAAGTCGAGAGGATCTCTCAATCAAAGAAAATTTCGAAAGAAATCTAAATTACTCACCTTACGCAACATGGCGTGCATTTAGACTGAGCCAAAGCCCCGGGGTTAAACGATCGGAAAAGGGGTTGTATTTGCTCAATACACCCCCTTTTCCGATCGTTTAACCGCGGGAGCTTTGGCTTCAGTCTAAATACGCGCCATGTTGTGTAAGGTGAGTAAATTAATTAAAAAAGAAATCAATTTATTAAAAATTAAAAAAGGGCCCATTCATTGATTTAAATCGCAATTAATGATATAATCAAAAGTGGAGAAAAGAGGACGCATAAACGTTTCTCGCGTATGAAGTTAAGGGTTGTAGCGTTTCAGAATCGAAGCTTAGGAGAGTGATAATCTTGAGTTTCAGGAAGTGTAATTTCCAAAATCTGAATTCCCTACTGAACTTATTAGGTATCTTAATAAGAAAAAGTAGTTGGAGGAGTTTTTATGACAGCTAGTACAAGTGGCAGTAATTCATCGATCGATGTCAATGGCTTAAAAAACATCATTGATAGTGCAACCAAAGATGTCCAAGCCAAATTGGATAAATTTAAAGAGATGGGAAGTAGTCTTAGCATCGCCGACATGTTTGACATGCAGATGTGTATGAACCGCCTTTCTCAATTATCTGAGATGTCCACGTCCGTCATGAGTGCATCTAATAGTGCGATCTCATCAATGGCTCGTAACGTGAAGTCATAACACTTGTTTTGCCAAATTTTTTTTTTGGCAATTCATGTTTGTGGTCCTTGGCCAAGGGGTTCCCCCTCTGCTAAGGCCACAATTGTTCATTAAGACTCTAAAGTTAGGGACTGTGAAGTAATAATTTAAACGATTGGATCCAATCGTTTAAATTATTACTTCACAGCCCCTTAGGGAAGGTTATCATGGCAACGCCAGATAAAGTGGAAGCAGTAAAAAAAGTCACTGAAGCTAATCCTGCTGAGGAAATGCAACGGATGGCTCCTAATAAGGATCATTTTGAAACTCTCATGAGCTCTGCTCAATCGGCTAATAAACCGGTCTCTTTTGAGCGTATCGATCCAAAGTCCTTTAGTGCCGAAGAGGTTCAACGGATAGAGGTACAGCCAGCTTTTGGAGAAGACAATGTGACCGCTCAAAAAAATGGCTCAGCGACAGATCAAGAAAAAAAACGTCAAAAGCCCGAAGCAACAGAAGAAGTTGAAGGTGTATCAGGAGCGCGATCTAAGACTCAATCTTCAGTTTCATCTTCCAATTCTTTGTTGGATGAAGTGTCTAAACTCAATAAGAATGTCACAAATATTTCTAATATGAGTCCGGAAAACGTCAAAGCGCAAGCAAAAGATGTCATTTCTCAACTTGAAAATGTTAAATCAAAACTTTCTCAATCTAATACAGATATTAAACCCTCTTATCAAACTGTATTAAAGAATCGTTTAACCCATATTGATGACAACCTCAAAATTGCTTTAAATAAGGCTGGGGTAGAACACACACCCCCTCCGGTAGCAGGAACAGAGGGGGCAGGGAGCTCCAATTCCATTCATAAATTTATTGGAATGTTGACCAACAGTCAAAATCAACTACAAAATCTGAATGTCGCTATCGACCAATTTAATGTCTCGGGAAAATTGACTCCGGCAAATATGTTAGCCATTCAAATGAAGATGAATTACGTCCAACAACAAGTTGAATTATTTACAAGCTTACTGAATAAAGCATTAGAATCGACAAAGACCATCATGAACGTCCAAGTCTAAGGGAGTGTGAAATAATTATTTAAATGATTACTTCACAGTCCTTAATATTCGACTTTGTACATTTTTGTAATGAGGTTCGAAATCTGTTTAAATAGAGGTGCAGCGTGTTTTCTAACGATCAAATCGGTAAATTACTCGGGGATCTAGAGGAGCTGCAACTGACAACAGTGAACGGCCGGATCACTGAAATTGTGGGGATGCTCATCAAAGCGGTTGTTCCTCAAGTGAAAATTGGGGAAATCTGTCTAATCAAACGGGCTGGCGAACCTCTACGAGCAGAAGTGGTCGGCTTTACAAGAGATGAAGTTTTACTCTCCCCTCTGGGTGAAATGACGGGGATTGGCCCCTCTTCTGAAGTGATTCCCACTTATCTTCCCTTACACATTAAAGTTGGCCCTCAATTGTTGGGTAGAATCTTAAATGGTTTAGGCGAACCTTTGGATGAAGAGACAAAGGGACCTTTAATTCTAGAAGAAACTTACCCTGTCATTCAAGCCCCTCCTGACCCTGTGAAGCGAATGCCTATTAACAAACCTCTTTCAGTAGGTGTACGGGCGATTGATGGTGTTTTAACAACCGGCCTTGGTCAGAGGGTGGGAATTTTTGCCGCAGCAGGGGGTGGTAAATCAACTCTTTTAGGGATGATTGCCCGCAATGCGGTTGCTGATGTCAATGTGATCAGTCTCATTGGGGAACGGGGTCGTGAGTTACGTGAATTCATTGAAAAAGATTTAGGTCCAGAAGGGCTTAAACGATCTGTTTTAATTGTTTCAACATCAGATCAAGCCTCTCAATTACGCTTGAATGCAGCATACGTGGGGACAGCCATTGCAGAATATTTCCGCGATCAAGGCAAATCTGTCATCCTCATGATGGACTCGGTCACCCGCTTTGCCCGAGCTTTAAGAGAGGTGGGGTTAGCAGCGGGAGAACCCCCTGCAAGGGCGGGATACACACCCTCTGTTTTCTCGACTTTACCAAAATTGCTCGAAAGATCGGGAAACTCAGATAAGGGGAGCATCACGGCGTTTTACACCATCCTTGTAGCCGGTGACGATATGAATGAACCTGTTGCAGACGAAGTTCGTTCTATTTTAGACGGGCACATCATCTTATCCAGCGAATTAGCCCGTCAATATCACTATCCTGCTATCGAAGTCCTCTCATCGGCAAGCCGCGTCATTACCTCTATTATCCCAAAAGAGCATTTACAACTGATTGGAAAGCTGAAAGAGGTATTGGCTAATTATAAAAAGAACGAATTGTTGATTAAAATTGGAGAATATAAAAGAGGTTCCGATAAAGCGGGAGATTTCGCCATTGATTATATTGAAAAAGTGCTCAAATTCTTAAAACAAAGCGTAGACGAAAAATGCTCGTTCCAAGAAACAGTACAATTACTTAAGTCTCTTTTTAAATAGGTTATTCCTAATAGGGTGGTCAAAATGAATCAAATTGCCTATCCTCTTAAACAGGTCATCGAAGTTAAGCAGAAACGGGTCGATGATGCTGAAAAAGTTGTAAAAGAAAAGCAGCAAGCCTTAGTTCAAGAACAAAAAAAACTGGCAGAACGAGAAGCTGAACGGGATAAAGTTAAAAATCACAAAAAAACTAAGCTTCAGCAATTGCGCGACACGTTAGACCAAGGGTGCAATACCACAGAAATCCAACAAATGAAGGTTTATCTTAAGATAGTGGATGAAAAATTAAAGGTTGAAGAGAAGAAAGTTCACGATCAAAAAGAACAAGTCAAAGTGGCAGAGAAAAATTTAGAACAGGCCAAACTTGAGCTACAGCGCAAACGTCAGGAAGTGGATAAGCTTCTCATGCACAAAAAAGATTGGGAAAAAGAGAAGCGCAAAGAATTAGAGATAATTGAAGGACGCGAACAAGATGAGTTGGGCTCCATCATTCATACGGCTCAACATCGTAAGTGACTGTGAAATAATAATTTAAATGATTGGATCGCGCGAAAGCTCCCGCGGTTGAACGATCGAAAGTGGGTCAGTATTATATAATACAGACCCACTTTCGATCGATTCAACCCCGGGGCTTTGGCACGATCTAATCGTTTAAATTATTGCTTCACAGTCCCTAAGTGACTGTGAAGTAATAGACTTTAATATTGAGGAGTAAAAATTATGGTTAATATTAATAATATCCCTCCCTCTCGATCAAGCGATGATACAAGCAAAACCGATTCAACAAAGCCACAAGGCTTGCCCCCCAATGATAGTTTTCGCAAATCTATGGACCAACGTCGTCCAAGAAAGGATCAAGAGGAACAAGGTTCCACTGTGGCAGGAAATAGAGAAAAAAATTCTTCTCTCTTTGATTTATCGAGATCAAATCAACCTAAACCCAAGACTCCTCCCTCAAGTAATCAATCCAGTTTTTATGAATCCAACTCTCCTTCAACATCTGAGCCTGACACTCATTACCCTTCTGATGAACAAGACTACTCTTCTGGTAGACAATCAGACAATAGTGCACCTAGACCACAAGAAAGGGCAAGTTCTAGACCTAACGTCTCTTCTCAATATAAGGAATCGCCCCCCCCCCTCTTCAAAGTCTGAAAATAGAAGTGACACCTTTACCGACAGCCACACTAATCAAGTAAGAGATTCTCAAGAAGACTCCTATTCAAAATCTGATACCCGTTCTGTAAATGATTCACGTGACTCACGTGATTCAGAAACAATTTCACATTCAAAAGATGACCGAAAAACTCAATATGATAACCGTTCCCGAAATGAAGAAACTGACAAATCTGTACGAGATCGCGATGAATCTGTAAAAATAAAAAAAGAAGAGACGGGTGATAGAAAAACAGATCCAAAAAATATTGAAAAGCCTTCAGATACTCAACAAGTTGAACTAAAGAAGCAAATAAAAAAACGTCAAATACTTCAACAATCAAGAATATTGAAAAAACCGCAGGGAGATCTTGCTTCACAGCAAAATAAAGGGATGAAAGAGGGGGGAGCCCTTCTTGAAGCAAAAGCTAGAGGCGATTTCTCAAATGAACCCCTCACCAACGGAAGCAAAAAATCAATTTTTGAATTCGAGGGGATGAAAGAGGCCAATGTGTTAGAGGGTTACTCAAAAGAACCTGTCAGTAGTGCAAGTACACAATCACTTGGCGATGGGTTGCTTCTTAACCCATTGAAAATTGAGAATGAAGAATTGCTCGCCAATTTAAGTGCCTCCCCTGAAGGGAAATTGCTCGTTGGGGAAAAAAAAGATTCCACTTTTAAACTAGAAGGTGTCTCGGGGAAAACAATGAATGATGAGACAACAGATTCAAGTGCTGAATTTGGAGGTGTTGGTAAAAGCGACGACTCAGGGATGAATTCCAAAAAAATCGACGTAAAGAAAGTGACACCGGAAGCCATTACGGGGACTCAATCTACTCAATTCCAAACAGAAATAACAGTGGAAAACGGAGAACCTATTCGTCCCGCAACCGTACATGAACTTGTAACGCAAATTGTTGATCGTGTACAAATTATGAAAAAAGAAGATTTGACTCAAACAATGATAACACTACGCAATCCTCCGATTTTAGCAGGCTCAACGATTACGTTGACAGCTTCTGACCATGCAAAGAAAGAGTTCAATATCTCATTTGCAAATTTATCTCCTGATGCCAAAATTTTCTTAGATAATATACTTAAAGAGCAATCATTAACGACAGCTTTAGAAAGCAAAGGATTGACCGTTCACATTCTCACCACCTCAACACAGGCCGAACAACCCTTTATTGTGGATGACAAACAACCACAACAGGAAAGAGAGGGTCAACACCAAGGTCAACAGCGAGACAATCAACAAGAACAACAACAACAGAAACGACAAGAACAAAGACAAAAATTCAAAGGATAGCGACAATTACTTTTTTTGTTTTTCCATCTTGATTTCAAAATAGAAGATAAATAAGATTGAAATATGACACTATCTTCACCCGCTTATGATTGGGTTCGTGAAATTAAACCCGATCTCAAACAACTTGATTCAATTCCTCTAACTGGGGCAGCTCCTCCTTTCCCATGGGAAGATTTTTGCGCCCGTTTAGCTCGCTCTTTTGATCGTGAAGATCTTAAAATTCAACCGACAAAAGAAATTACATGGCGAGCCAAAGAGAATCTGTATGAGGGTTTAGGGGATTCTCCTTTCCCTTTGATTATTTCTATCCCCTCTTTTAAGGGACAAGTTGCCTGGGTGATGCCCACTCAAGAAATCCCTCTTTTAGCAGCTCTGCTTTTAACTAAAGAATCACATCCCCTCCCCCTACACGATCCCGTTTTTAGTGAAAGCTTTTATCATTTTTTGGCTATAGAAGCCCTTTATAATTTTACTCAAGTGCTTTTTGATCAAACTCTTTCACCCATTTTAACTAACCAAAAAACGTTACCTAATGAAAATTCTCTTTGTTGGGATATTTCGTTGCAGGTCCAACATCACACCACATGGGGAAGGATGATCATCTCTCCCGATTTTCGTCACTCATGGGTCGAACACTTCGCTCAAAAACAGAGCACTTCACCCCTTTCTGCACAAATGGCACAACTGGTCCCTGCCATTCTCCATTTAGAGGCGGGTAAAACTCAACTGAATTTATCAGAATGGATGTCAATAAAATTGGGAGATGTTCTTACACTTGATAGCTGCTCTTTGGATAGTGAACGTCTAGATGGACGGGTGATATTGACCCTGAATGGAAAACAAACATTTCGAGCTAAACTTAAAGATGGAACTCTAAAAATTTTAGAGCTCCCCTTACTGCATGAGGTAGATACTTCTATGACCGAACAACCTGATGATCAAGAACATTTCGATGATCTAGATCTCCCTAATGAAAATGAAAACGACGATTTGGAATACGATGAAGAGCTTCTTTCAGATGATGATGATGATTTATTTGCTGACGAAAGCGAAGAGTTAAAAGAAGAGATGGATACGGCAGCGAAGGAGACGGAAGAGACTCCGGAAGAGGCCGCTACTCCTACTAAAAAGGGTGGCCCCTCTTCCTCAGAAACAAGCAACTTAATCTCTCCTGAACAAATCCCTGTTACGGTGGTGATTGAAGTGGGTCAAGTGGAACTCACAATGGATCAACTTTTAAAACTAGAGCCTGGTAATCTTCTCGACATCAATCTTCATCCCGATCAAGGAGTTGACCTCACCATCAATGGAAAACTCGTAGGGAAAGGAGAGTTAATTCGCATTGGCGATGTCATTGGAGTTCGCATTATGCAATTAGGTATGCAACTAGTGCGTCATCGCCTTTAAATTGTCGGTCTGGACTGCGCGAAAGCTCCCGCGGTTAAACGATCGGAAAAGGGGTTATATTGAGGTCAATACCACCCCTTTTCCGCGATCGTTTAACCCCAAAGCTTTGGCGCAGTCCAGACCGACAATTTAAAGGCGATGATGCACTAGGACATCGATAAAGTCAAAGATGAATGAAACTGATTTTCACAAGCAAAAAACATTTCCCACGATTGCCAACTCCTCCTTGTCAAAAGAACTCCTTCCTGAGCGAATTGGTCCTTATAAAATTGAGGCCTTGCTAGAAAAAGGGGGGATGAGTTTTCTTTATTTAGCTATCCATCCTGAAACTAAAGATCCCATTACTATAAAAGTCTTATTTCCTGAATTTCTTTCCAATCCAGAAATGGTTCAACGATTTTTGCGCGAGGCTGCAATTATTGCCTTGGCCGATCACCCTAATATTGTCAAACTATATGGACAGGGAGAATGGGAAGGGGGCCTCTATATTGCCATGGAATTTATCCAGGGTGTCTCCCTTAGGCAGTACCTTCAAAGGAACTTAATTTCTCTTAAACACGCTTTAGAATTAGTGATGGAAATTTCAATGGCTTTATGTCATCTACATGCACATGGAATCATCCATCGCGATCTTAAGCCAGAAAATATCTTAGTGACAGAGTCTGGAGGGGTCAAAGTCATTGATTTTGGTATAGCACAACTATTGACTGATAATCAAAGGGATCCCCAAGCTAAAAATCGTTTGATTGGGACCCCTATTTACATGAGCCCCGAGCAAAAAAATGATCCTGAATCAACCTCTTATCCTTCAGACATTTACTCTCTAGCACTCATCACTTATGAATTGGTTCTCGGAAAATTAAGTCATGGACATATCCATTTATCCATCATGCCAAAAGGGTTGCAAAAAATCTTAGTTAAAGCCTTGCAATTACGTGCTTCAGACCGTTATCAAGACATTGTCGATTTCATGACTGACATTTCCGCTTATTTGCACTCTCCTGCTTTATTAAAAGAGAACAGAGAGTTAGATCCCCTCAGCGATTTATCGGAAAGTTTACGTCAAGCACAGCTTTCACTTGTTCCTCAGACTCCTCCGATTTGGCCCTCTTTTGATATTGGGTTGGCAACTTATAAAAGCTTAGGGACATCCAGTTTATACTACGATTTTTTTACACTTCCCGAAAAAATGTATGGTGTCATTATTGGTGAACCTTCCATTAAGGGATCCCCTGGACTTGTTTATTCATCAGTTTTGAGAGGAATGGTAAGAGCTCTTTGTCAGTTAACACAGCGACCACAAGAAATGGCTGCCACTTTAAATGCTCTTTTAATAGAAGATCCCATGAAACAACACTTCTCTTTCAGTTATTTAATTCTCATCCCTAAAGAAAATATGTTTCGCTTCATCTCATGCCGATGTGGCCATCTTTGGTTGAGTTCACCCTCATCTAATCTCTTACCTGTTATTTCAGACAATCCCTCTTTAGGAGCCGATCCCCATGCCAGTTTTATTGAAATAAAATCCCCCTGGCATGTAGGAGACAATTTATTGCTATATGCCTCTTTAGGAACTCAATATGCCAGTAAAGAAATCTTATTTACAGGGGAACAACTGCAAGCAAGCTTAGACGAATCTCCTCAGGGGTCAGCCCAACGCCATGTTGACAATATTTTACGTCGTGCTAAAGTTAGCCTCAGCCGTACATCAGATGAACGATCTGTGGTTTTTCTTAGCCTCATCAGGAAAGAATAATCCTCAAACGTTACGCCTGTAAGCGAGTTCAATAAAATTGAATAAAGATGAATTTTTGTGGAATAAAAACCGCATTTAGAATAAAACAAAGCTCTATTCTCTAAATCTCGACTTTGAACATTTTTTGTAGCGAGAAGGAATAGCGCTTTTGCACGACATAAACGCAAAGATAATGAAAGACTCATGGACAAAATTAGACTCCCTCATCGCCATTGCTTTTTAAACGTTTGGTTAATAGCATTTGCTTGCCAAAGCGGACAACTTCTCTCTCAGATCGAAAATGCTTACGATCCATCATATACCTATCAGGAATCCTATCAAAACCAGTGGGGAACTCCTCAAGGCATTAGTTCAGATCAAATTCAAACAATCATCTACCCCGAAAATTCTCAAAGATATACGTCACCAGAACCTTACGATTATTCTTCAAATTATTCACAACCCGTCCTAGAGCCTCAAAATGGACATTGGCCTGCTTTTTCCAGTAATGAATGGGAACATCAACACTGCATCACCTTTGATCCTCTCCTGGAAGAGGCGCCTGATAAAGAGCAGCACCCTTTAACCATGGAAGGGGAAGCAAAAACATATCATTTTGAAAACGACTTTCCTGATGAACCAATCTCTTCTCCCATTAACCAAACACCTTCTCCTAAAACTTTAGCCGCCCTTGAAGAAAAAATCGATCTCCCTAAGAAAGAAGAAGAAGAAAAAAAAGTTCTTGAAAAAATTGAAGAACAAGAGACGAATCAAGAGAAGAAAACACCTCCAAACCTGTCTGAAGGAAGAGGAAATGTTAAAATCATCAAAAAGCGTTCAGAGCTTCCATCTCCCACTCATCGTTTAGAAGAGGCTTTACATCAACCAGAAGAGGTTATTGGAAAAGTCATTATCAATGAACCCTTAATAGGGATAAAAGATGATCTAGAGAAACCTCACCTTTCAGAGGAAAAAAATTCAGCCCGCACAATCAACGAAAAAGAACCCCCTATCCGACAAAACTCTATTCTTCCTCCAAATCCACCAGAAACCTTTAACAGAGGGTCGGGCAAGGAAGAGATAGCACAAAGCACACCACTACTGAACACCCCACCAAACGCCCCTTTATCCCCTCAACAAGAGTCACAAGAACCGACAGCACCTCGTCCACCAAGGATGATTACTCCCACAACACCTGATCCAGATTCAACTCCTATCGCACAACCAGGATCGGGAAAAACGTTAAAAGAGATCTCCATTAATTTCAATAATGTTGCCATGGTGGAGTATATCCGTTTCATTAGTCGAATATCCAATAAGAATTTTATTTTTGACGATGAAGATTTACAATTTAATGTCACAATTGTTTCTGAAGAGCCTACAACCATCGATAACTTAATGGCTGCACTCTTACAAGAACTTCGCATACGCGACTTATCTTTATTAGAGCAAGCGAATAACATCATCATTCATCGTAATCCCCGCGTCCGTTCTCCCGCACGAATTGTCACAGATGAAAATAAAATGTTGAGCTCTTATGAATCAGAGTTAGTGACCCGCGTTTTCCGTCTTAATACGTTAGATCCCCTTAAGGCAAGTGAAATTATTCGACCACTTCTGTCAGATTCCGCCTTGATTGAGGTTTTAAGAGACACTAACAATCTGATCATTACAGATTTGGTTATAAACGTTAATAAAATCGCGCAATTAATAGGCACGCTGGATGCTCCAAATAGCGGTGTGACAATTGGACAATATGTGGTGCGCAATGCTTTTGTTGATTCTCTAGTTGATTTATCCAATAAAATTTTACAACCTATTGCCCAAGGAAACCCTTTTGTTCTAGTTCCTCATCCGGTAAGCAATAGCATTTACATTGTCTCCAACTCTTTTATTGTAGAAAAAGCATTGGCTATTCTTCAAAATCTCGATCTCAATGAAGGGCAGACTAAAATTTTGTCCCTTGAAAATCTACAACCTTCTTATGAAAATTCACAGGGGCGCCATCCATCACAAGGCTCTCCAAATAATCTTCTTGGGGTTCCCGCAAGAGGTGATCGTAGTCTAGGAGGGAGTTATGGAATATTCCCTAACGGATCTGGGGGAGGGCCCGGTAGATTCGGACCAGGGGGAGATGGTGGATTTGGTCCAGGTGGTGTACCGGGAGATTTCGGCCCTGGTGGTACACTAGGAGGACATGGCCCAGGTGGTGCGCCTGCAGGATCGCCCCCAGGTGGACAAGTAGCAATCCCTTCTGGTGTCGCAGAAAGCTTTTCTTTTGGCGGATTGAGTACAGAAGGACGTTTTACCCCTCCACCTATTGCCCCCCCTCCATCAGCGGTCTTTATTCCTGGTGGAATTGGAGTAGAGGGACGCCCTAGCGCAATATTTAATGAAAGTCGCAGTTTTCTACCTGGTGGTATTGGAAATGCTTCTCGATGGGCAAATGAACTTCCTGTCGGCCATATTGAACGGACCTTGTTCTTTATTTACAAATTACGTTATCGCAAAGGCGACAACATTGAGATCGCACTGAGAAAAATCGCCAATAGTTTGCAATTGTCCGGTACCACTAATGTTGATCTCATTGGAGCGATTAATAGCAGCCAATGGATCGAATCTTCTAATGCGCTGATTTTTACCGGTACAGCTACTGCTCTTGAGAAAGTAAGGGAGTTGATTTTAGAGGTTGACATTCCTTTACGCCAAGTTTTTATCGAGATGCTGATTCTCGATACAACAGTGGATGATTCTTTAAGTTATAGTGTCGACTGGATCAATCGCTCTGGTGGTGGCACCACAACCGCAGAACAGGGGTTCCTTGAAGCTGTTCCCGGATCTGGCATTGCAAGCTCTGATAATTTTCTTTCAAGTTCTGAGACAATTTTCTCTCCGGCAAATTCTGTTATTCCACCTGCACCGGCAATTCCCCTACCAGTGGCATCGGGTTTTTTAAATTCCGGTGGTTTTGTTGCTGGAGTTATTGGAACACATTTAACCCACAATGGAACTCAATTCAGCTCGATTGGTGCTTTGGTAAGAGCCATTCATAGCGATACTAAAGCAGATATCGTCTTGAACCCCAAAATCATCACAGAAGATAACAATCCAGCTGAAATCTTTGTGGGGGGAACTGACCGCTATAAAACACAGTCCATCACCAATGACCTTGGAAGCCTAGTTACAAACAACTTTCAATTTATTGACGTCGGAACCACTTTAAGGGTCACCCCTCTCATTGGAAATAATGGGATTATTACTCTTGAAATTATTCAAGAAACAACGAATGAAGCGGCTCAAGCTAATACTGGAGGGAATAATCAAGACGTCAACCTCGTTCCCGTTTTAACTAAAACTCGTACCGTTACTAAAATTCACGTCCCCAATGGCTTTTTCGTCATATTGAGTGGAATGATTAAAAACAACGAACTCAGACGAAATTCTCGGATACCTTGTCTTGGAGGTATTCCAATCGTGGGTTGTATTGGTAAAACACAAACTAATATCGAGAGTAAGCGTAATTTGATGATCTTCATCCGCCCCCTCATTATTGAGTCTGATGAAGATTATGAAGATATCACCAGACGGCAACAAGATGTCTTCAGAGATAAGACTAAGACTAGAAGATCATGGAATTATGAAATCGATGAGGCATTGAATTTTGGAAACATTCGATCAATGGATCCTGATGACATGGATTGTAGCATTAACGAACGGCAGCAGAGATAGGGACTCTTCTCATAGATCGAAAAAGGTTCTGAGAAAAAAGACTCCATGAAAAAAAACTCTGTTATCTCCTTATTCTTAATAGCTGGATTGGCCCTCACTCAAGTTGGTTGTCAACCTGCTTGTCAGAAAATGGAGCCCGTTATCACTTGCCCTCTTCCCGTTCATCGCTTGAGCACTCTACCCAGTGCATTTTCCCCTCTTTCAGCAGAGGAGCGTGAACAAGAATGGGCTAAAGAACTCATGATCGGTGACGTGTTTGCTAAAGAATGTGACTTTTACCGTGCCATTACCTGTTATAAGCGTGCTTTAATCCTTTTGCCCACCGCCGCTATCAAACGTCGTCTACAACTCGATTATGATCTTGTTCTTTGTTATTATTTGGGGGGCAAGTACCAAGAATCGATCAATATTTTCGAAGCAAGCGATCTGAGCCAAGCCAACAGCGATTTTCCTGCATTCAACCATTTACTTCTCATTGTCTATGACTGTTATCTTCAGACTCACCAAGAAGAAAAGGGAGATTGTGTTTTAGAAATCATTCGCAAATTTTCTCCAGAATCAGCCGCTGATTTATTTCTCTATCAAACCCTTAAAGAAGGGGAAATGGAAAAGGGCCGTTGTCTGATTGCCCAGCATCAAGGTGGGGAGGAAATGGAGAGAGATTTCGCTTTTTATGATCAATTTAGCAAATCACCCAAAAAAGCGCGGCTCCTCAATGCATTACTCCCGGGCGCCGGTTATTACTATGTTGGACAACGTCGCTCAGCGATCACCTCTTTTATCATCAACGCTCTTTTTACAGCTGCTGCTTATCAGTTTTTTCGTCATGGTTACCCAGCAGCTGGCCTCATTACCTCAAGCTTAGAGGCGGGTTGGTATTTAGGTGGAATTAACGGAGCTGGGATTGAAGCTCAAGAATTCAACACCCGACTCTATGAAGGAATTAGTAGAAAAGCTTTAACGGAACATTTTTGCTTTCCTGTGTTGATGTTCGAAACTAGTTTTTAACTCATGAAAATCAGAAAATTAATCGGATCATCTCTATTATTTTTTTCTTTTTCTTTTGCCGACCCTTGGGGAAAGGATGCCGAACTCGTCCATTTTTCATCATCATCTTATCAAATTGAATCTCCCTCACTCATTGCCCGTTGGGGAATAAAAGCGATCCGTTTTCATCAAGAGGTCATTTCACCGGCAGATGGACCCCGGAGCCATTTTATTCCAAGTAGTTCACAGTACACATTGGATGCTATGCGGAAGTACGGTTTTTTTCACGGCTATATTATGGGATGCGACCGCCTTATGCGGGAAAATAACGAAGAATGGGTGTACCGTAAGAGACTCGATGGTGCCGGTCATACGATGAAATGGGACCCCATTCCATAAATAGACCTCTTTCAACGGAAGCTCCCCTTTTTAATGATTTGTCGGAATCTTCCCAATCTAATTGATAGGCTTTGCGTATACTATGGCTTTTCGCTTTAGCTCGATTTTGTAACTCACCTTACGCAATATGGCGTGCATTTAGACTGAGCCAAAGCCCCGGGGTTAAACGATCGGAAAAGGGGTTGTATTTGCTCAATACACCCCCTTTTCCGATCGTTTAACCGCGGGAGCTTTGGCTTCAATCTAAATACGCGCCATGTTGCGTAAGGTGAGTTTGTAACTCACCTTAATTCTGGCATTTACCATCTCTAATCATAACCAATAATTAAATCGTCGAATAAACCAAATCTTCACAAATTGAGTTAATATACAATAGCAAAGCAAAGTCGCAATTAACCAATAATAATATTCAATCGGTAATGGAGTAAAACCAAGACTTGTTCCTATACTGGTGTAGGGTAAATAGACCCCAACAGCCATGACAGAAACAGTTGTTAAAATAACTGGCATAGACGCAATACTTTGAAAAAATGGAATCTTCTCCGTTCTTACCATATGGACGATTAATGTTTGTGATAAAAGACCTTCTACAAACCAACCTGTTTGAAATACCCCTTGTTTATCGACCGAATTTGCTGCAAAAACAAACCACATTAACGCAAAAGTTGTATAATCAAAAATGGAACTGATAGGTCCAATATAGACCATGAATTTTGCAATTCCACGTGGATCCCATTTACGTGGTTTCAATATGAAATCGCGATCAACAGAGTCAAATGGAATGGTAATTTGTGAAAAGTCATATAGCAAATTCTGCACAAGTAGTTGCAAAGGCAACATGGGCAAGAAAGGAAATAACGCACTGGCACCTAAAACACTGAACACGTTGCCAAAATTTGAGCTCACTGCCATTTTGATATACTTAATGATATTGCCAAATGTCTCACGCCCCTCTACAACTCCATCTTTTAAAAACATTAAACTCTTTTCAAGCATAATAATATCTGCCGATTCCTTGGCAATGTCAACTGCGGTGTCAACAGAAATTCCCACGTCAGCTTCTTTTAATGCCGGAGCATCATTAATGCCATCTCCAAGAAACCCAACTGTATGCCCCGCAGCTTTGAGCATAGAAATGACTCTAGCTTTCTGAAGTGGAACTAATTTAGCAAAGATCGTTGTTTTTTCGACTACAGCCATAAGCTCTTCATCTGTCATCACTTCAATTTCATTCCCTGTCAACTCATTCTCGACATTTAATCCCACCCAGCTACAAATTTTTCTAGTCACAATGGCATTATCCCCAGTCAACACTTTCACTTGGACATGCAATTTCTGCAATTCCGCAATCGCAGCAGTTGCTGTTTGTTTTGGCGGGTCTAAGAAGGCAAGAAATCCCATTAAAATGAGGGAATTTTCATCAACTACTTTATACTCTTTATTGCCTGAAGGAACTTCTTTGTAAGCTACGGCTAAAACACGCAATCCATCACCGTTCAATTCATCTCTTAGACGCAACGATTCTTCCCTCAATTTGTCAGAAAATGGCACTGTATCACCTTCAGAATCAACCCGAGTACAAATCGAAATTATTTCTTCAACAGCCCCTTTGCAAATCAGTAGATCTATTTGAGGCGCCTTCTCAACAACGACGGACATGCGACGTCTAATAAAATCAAAAGGGATTTCATCGATCTTTCGAAAAGCCGTATCCAGATGCAATTTTTCTTTAACTTCCGTTTGTTCTAAAACAGCTAAGTCGAGAAGATTCTTTAAACCCGTTTGATAATAGCTATTCAGAAATCCATATTTCAAAACTTCTTCATCATCTTCACCATTAATTCTTAAATGTCTCTCTAGAATAATGTGATCTTGAGTCAAGGTTCCTGTTTTGTCAGTGCATAATATATCCATTGCCCCAAAATTTTGTATCGAATTGAGCCGTTTCACAATAACTTTACTGCGAGCCATTTTAACAGCCCCTTTAGCTAAGTTTGCTGTAACGATCATGGGTAGCATTTCAGGAATAAGCCCGACAGCTACTGATAAAGCAAAGAGAAAGGCTTCAAACCAATCTCCTTTTGTCACTCCATTTATCAAAAAAACGAGGGGAACCATGACGCACATAAAACGGATCAAAAGCCAGGTAACTTTATTTATTCCAAGGTCAAAACTTGTCAAGGGGCGGTATCCGGAAAGAGTTTTCGCCATGGAACCAAAATAGGTGTCATTACCAGTGGCAACAATCAAGGCTGTGGCAGTTCCGTTAAGAACGTTAGTCCCCATAAAACACAAGTTTTTCATCTCGAATACATTATTAGTGGTAGATTGACCATTTTGCAATGTATCAAATTTCTCCACAGGCATAGCTTCACCGGTTAAGGCAGATTGACTAACCAGCAATTCTTTGGAAGAAATCAAACGAACATCGGCAGGTAGCATATCTCCGGCAGAAAGGAAAATGATATCTCCCGGCACAAGCTTCTGCATCGAGATTTCCATTTTAATAGATGGAGAATTATAATCCCCTCGTCGTATGACTGCAGCTGTCGTATTGACCATTGCCTTGAGTTTCTCAGCTGCGATTGTTGAACGCATTTCTTGAATAAAACGGATGCTGATACTCAAAAAAACCATTATTGTAATGATATACGTACCATCGATATCGCCAAGAAAATAATAAACAAACCCTAATATGGTCAATAAAACGTTAAATGGGTTTGCATAGCTTCTTAATAATAGTTCATACCAGGCTGGAGGATGTTCACGAGAAATATCATTCAGACCATATTTTTCTAAACGTTCTTTTGTTTGATAATTGATAAGTCCGCTGTCATTGCTCTCAAAAACCTGTAAAATCTCCGTTATACTCATTTGTGAATATTTTAAAAGATTCTCAGTCAAATGCTTTTGGTTATCCATTTTATTATTCTTATGAAAATACCCGAAAACTAAATTCATCCATTTCCACATTTTTTCGTTCATTGTTCGACCTATGAATTTAGGGACTGTGAAATAATCATTTAAACGATTGGATTGCGCCAAAGTCTCTTATGATTGTCTAACGGCAATGCTTCTTTGGTAATACTCTGCCGCTTCGTTGGATTTTCCTTGGGCCTCAAGCGCTGATCCAATGTTATTATAAGAAGCGGCAATATCCAGACCGTTGGGGGCAATCCGTTTTTGGATGGCAACGCTTTTTTGATAATATTCTACCGCTTCGTTTAATTTACCTTGAGTCTGATACACCGACCCAATGTTATTATAAGAAACAGCAATATCCAGACTGTTGGGGGCAAGAGATTCTTGGATGACGAGACTTCTTTGATAATATTTTAATGCTTCAATTAATTTGCTTTGAGCCTGATACACCTCTCCTATATTGTTATAAGAAATGGCAACATCCAAACTATTGGGGGCAAGGGGTTCTTTAATGACGAGGCTTTTTTTATAGTACTTTAACGCTTTCTCTAATTCGCCTTGAGTTTGATACAACGACCCAATGTTGTTATAAGAAGCGGCAATATTTAAACTATCGGGGGCAAAGTCCTTTTGGATAGAGAGACTTTTTTGATAGTACTTTAATGCTTTCTCTAATTTGCCTTGGATCTTATACACTGTCCCAATATTGTTATAAGAAATGGCAACAGCCAAACGATTAACAGTCAAATGATTAAAAGCAAGGCGTTTTTTGATGACGAGACTTTTTTTATAGGACTCTAACGCTTCAGTTAATTTGCCTTGGATTTTATACACTGATCCAATGTTGTTATAAGAAGCGGCAATATTTAAACTATCGGGGGCAAGTTGTTCTTGAATAGTGAGACTTCTTTGATAGTGCTCTAACGTTTCGTCTAATTTACCTTGAATCCAATACATCAACCCCATGTTATTATAAGAAATGGCAATAGCCAAACTGTTGGGGATAAGATATTCTTGAATGGCGAGACATCTTTGAAATTGTCCTACCGCTTCGGTTAATTTACCCTTCTCATAAAAGGCAACTCCTTGATTACCGAACATATTGGCATCTTCAACAGTCCATTTTTTTTGACGGAAGAAAGCTTCTTTGCCTACGAACAGATCGGGGGCAAGTGTTTGCCTGCTGATGATTGAAATTTGAGAGCCGTTGTTTGTTTGACTGGCTGACCTAGTGTGCTGTTCTTGGTTGGATGTATTATCCGTCCGCTCTAAATTTTCTCGCATAAAAGGTGAGAAAATGAATCGAAGTATGTTCATAATCATCCCTTTTTATTGAACACGAATAAAAATCAGTATCTGTTGTGACCATTCTGGTTACAGTATCTTGTTTTACGTTTTTTTTTACAATTTCTCTTTTTTTTGAGATTCAAAAGATCTGCTAAATTTTAGTTCTGGTAAATTTCTCGTAAGGGACTGTGAAGTAATTAAAAAATTTTATTTACAGGAGCTTCTGGAATGAGTCCAGAAATTAGGTTTAGAGGAAAAAAAAATAACTTGCT
>Ga0207067_10077_pt1 | contig 32811 bp, 36 predicted proteins | sample Alteio_BWMinCont_25_FD_153484 | JGI IMG/M metagenome (GOLD analysis project Ga0207067, IMG submission 153484) | Enriched cells from forest soil in Barre Woods Harvard Forest LTER site, Petersham, Massachusetts, United States -... | ecosystem: Environmental > Terrestrial > Soil > Temperate forest >...
CCTATCCGCGTGCAGCGGAGCGTGCGTCCTCTGTCCAGTGCTCCGCGGTCGCTACTGGCTAGGTTCCCGCCAGTTTGGAGTGTTTCTTGGATGGACTTGGGCGAGGACTACCCGACGGACGTGATTGCGGGCTCGGGCTCGGGCTGCTCTTTGGCTTGTTCATCGCAATCAGTTGACTGACGGTCACAAACTTGAACCCTTTTGCCGCAAGGGCATCGAGCGTAGCTGGCATCGCATCGACCGTCTGCTTGTGGATATCGTGGGAGAGAATGATCGCCCCGGGGCGCGCGCCAGCCAGAATCCGTTGCTCGATCACCGAGGCGCCCGGCCGTTTCCAGTCGAAAGGGTCGACTGACCAAATAATGACGCTCAGGCCGAATTGTTTCTCGATCCATTCCTTCTGGCGGGCTGTGATCGCCCCGTACGGCGGCCTTAACACCACCGGCGTATAACCGCATGCATTCTTGATCGCCGCCTGAGTCTTAGTGATCTCTTCCGTGACTCGGTCATCAGACAATTTCGAAAGCTGAGGATGAGTCCAAGAGTGGTTTCCGATTTCGTGTCCTTCTGCCAGAATGCGCTGAACGATGGTCGGATTCGCTTGGGCATTCTGACCAATCATGAAAAAAGTCGCCTTGATGTTGCGCTGCTTAAGAATTTCTAGAAGCCGCGGTGTGGTCTCCGGGCTGGGCCCATCATCGAAAGTCATGGCGATATAGGGACCATCAACGTTCACGCTGAACCAGGTCGCCGGCTTTGGCGCCCCGCTGGGAGCTTCTGGCGAGGACACTGGTGACGGCGAAGGGCTTGGGCTAGCCGCCGGCGTATCTTCAGCTGCCGCCCAAGAGATCATGCTAAAAAGTGCAAAAAACCAACCCAGGAGATAACGCATGTTTACAGGAATCGTTTTAAAATGACTTCTAACTTCTTAACCGTCGCGGGCGGCCAAAGTTTCTGATCAGTAATCAGAGCTGAGTCTAATGCTAGATGTTCCGGCCAATTTGGCTCTTCCGGGATCTGTTCGACTATCTTTGGGATAATCTGTCGAGCAGCCTCGGCATTCGCGAGCAGATGTTGGATGATGGTCTCTGCGGTTACCGGTTCATCGTCCACCTTCCAGCAATCGTAGTCCGTTACCAGACTGATTGCGGCAAAAGCGATTTCTGCTTCGCGGGCAAGTTTTGCTTCCGGCAGGTTCGTCATGCCAATCACGTCGAAACCCATTTTTCGGTGGAAGTCGGACTCAGCCCGAGTTGAAAAGGCCGGCCCATCCATATTTACATAAGTTCCACCATTATGAACCCGGCAACCTACAGCCCGGGCTGCGTGGGCGGCAATTGCTCTCAACTTTGCGCTCACCGGATCCGCGAAAGAAACGTGCGCGACGATGCCTTCGCCGAAAAATGTCCACGAAGCTCGTTGACTGGTTCGATCAAAGAATTGGGAGGGCAATAAGATATCGCGCGGATGATAGTTCTCCTGGAGACTACCGACCGAGCCGACGCTGATCAGCCATCGCACATTCAGGGACCGCAAAGCGAATACATTCGCCCGATGATTCAATTCGGTTGGTAAGATCCGGTGGCCTCGGCCGTGCCGGGGCAAAAAATAAACGGCGCGGCCGTATAAAAGCCCGGCTATGATCGAGTCGGAAGGTTTACCAAAGGGAGTATCAACCTCTATTTCCGTGGTCGACTCCAACCCGCTAATTTGATAGAGGCCGCTTCCTCCTATGATACCGATGGCGGCTGGCTGCTCACTCATCTTCGGGTCGTGCTATTCCGCTACCAGACGCTGTACGGTGGAAGCCAATTGGGTGACGTCGGCTGAAGTTGTCTCAACAACACCCTTTTTGTTGATGATCCACATCTCCGGAATTTCGTGAACGGAGTACCTTGTGACCAGATCGCTGTTCCAACCTTTTCCATCGAAATATTGAGGCCAGGGGATCAAATGTTTGGCGATATAGTTGTCCATAGCCCGGCGGTCTTTGTCTAAAGAGACACCTAGAATCGCAAACCCTTTAGATTCGAAGGCCTTATAGACCTGTTGAACTTGCGGCATCTCCCTGGCGCAATCCGGGCACCATGATGCCCAGAAATCGATTAGCACGACCTTCCCGGCCAATTGGTTCAGGTCAACTGGCCGGCCTTGAGAGTCGACAAATGAAAGGTCGAGCTTTGTGCCGATCAGGCGTGCTTTGATCAAAGCGGCTTTGGCGGCTTCAGCCAGTTCCGGATTTGAGTCTTTGCTGAGCTGCTCCAGAAAGGCGATGCCTTTAGCCTGATCTTCCTTCAGCAACATGCTGGATTGCACGATCTGAAGCTTCGTCCGGTTTTCAACTTGCGGGTGATCCGCCAGGAACTGTCCTATTTTGGTAGCTAGTTCCCCTGCCTGCTGCGGCGTATGAATCAGGTCGTCATTGTCCAGATAACAGTAGAGCAAAGTTTCTCGAAGTTGGGTTTCGCTAGCCGCCGATTGTGGATGCGCCTTCAAAAAAGCGTCGGTTTCAGTGGAAAGGTCCGCCAATGTTGCGGTCCTTTGTTCAGCGGGTCCTGAAAAGTCGGTGTTATCGATCTTCCACAACAGTGCGCTAGCGGCGTTCTGATCGTCCGGATGCTTCTGCAGAAAATCTGCTGCTGCATCGTGGAGCGCTTTTTTTCGTCCGGCGTAGAATTCCACCGCATTCTCTCCAACCGGTGGTTTTTCCTCACGCTGTTTCTCGAGATCCGCGACTTTCGACCAGTCAGAAGCGTTTTGGCCGAGGCAGTTAAGCGCGAACCCGATTAAGGCGAGCAGAAGGTAACAGCGGCGCATAGTCGCAGTGTGGATTCGGCTAGACTGGCCTGTCAAGTTACTTGGAGGTGAGCCGCTTTGGATCGCGCTAAAAAAAACCCACGATATTTGTCACGGCGCGTTGCATGACCGCGCACCTGGTTAACAGGCGGCTCCCGGGAATGTCTCAGCGTGTGTTTAGGTCTGTCGGCACGATACGCGGATGAACAATCTCCAAGCCGAACCGATGGACAAAACATCGCGTGCGGCAATTCCCGGGAGCCGCTTGCTTAACACCATGTTTGGCCTTCCTCGCTCTGGAAAGAATATGGCTAGATCTTTTGGGGACACGCAAAAGCGGCTCCCCTCCAGGCTGGTTTTTAACTCGACGCGTCGTCCGGGTGCGGTGTCGTCGGGGCTGGTGTCTCGCCGGCATGGGGTACGGGTGTGTGACCCCAGATTTGCATTACTAAGTTCGCGAACAAAATCAGGCCGCCCCCGATCAGGAGGCTCATGGAGAGTCGTTCGTTGTCGTATTGGACTCCGACTAATGCGGACAAGCAGATCGGCAAGAAAGTCGCGAACAAAGACGTTGAGACCGGTTCCAGCGTATAAATCAAAGCCGCTTCACTAGCTGGAATATATTTCTGACACCGATTCATCAGATTGAACGCCAGGAGGGTGCAGAAGATCACCAGAATGGCGATCAAATAGAATTGTTGGCCAATACCGGCCGCAACTTTGTAACTGTCGAAAGAGCGATTTGATAGAATAGAAACGACGGCAAACACCAGGGCCGTGGTAATAAACATCACCGAAGAAACCATCTTCGTGCGGTTCCGGAAGAACTGAGGAGCATCCAGGACCAGAATCTGGACCGTGAAAAAGACCGTGCTAAGCAAGGTCTCGAATTCACCTCTGCCCATACGAAATTGGGTCCAATCGATCTTACTCAGTATAACAATTCCCGCGATCACACCACCAGTTGCGACGATCTGGACTGGACGCGGGAAACGTCGCGCGACCACTGCATGGTAAAGCGGCACCAAAATGCAGTAGGTTTGAGTCAGGAAGGCGGAGGTGGAGGCGGGAGTATAGGTTAGTCCGTCCACTTGAAAGACCATGCCCACGCCTCCGAAGAGCCCGAGCAAGAGTCCCTGCGTGGTCTCGCGCTTCGTCAGGGACGGGAGGGTTCGCCAACTCAAAATGACCATCACAATCCCGGCGATGCCGAAACGCAGGGTTCCTTGCAACCCGACTACGAACCAACTCGACTCACCGGGGATTTCTTTGAGGTAAAGGAGGGTGAGCGCCTTGCTGGCCGGAAAGCTCAATCCCCAGAAAAGACAAGCCAGCGCCAACCCGATCGTCGCCTGGACGTGATGAGATGGCCTGAGCTTCTGATGCATAGGGCGGAGCGTCAGGTATGGGAACAACGCCGTCAATGTCGGGCTAGCCGGGAACGCCAGGAACGCCACAGCCCAACTTGGTGGGGCGAGGCTCCCGAAACAGTTCTAGGTTCAATGTTTTACGTTTTAGGTTCTAAGTACCCTCCTAACAGCGCGACGTCCCTCGCAATAGAAGATTAAACGTCGAACTTAGAACCTAAAACCTGGAACCTAGAACTGTTCGGGAGCCTCGCCCTACCAGAGTCACACGGGCGCCCTGCGTTCCCGGCTTGCCCGACGTAGCCTCCTGGCCTGTCCGACGAAGCTTCCCGGAGCCTAAGCGACAGGGCGAAGTCGGAAGTCTAAACGATGGGGCGAAGTCGGCCGTTCTACAGATCCAGTCCCAGCTGATTCGCTTCTATCCGGCGGAACGCTTTTGTGTTCAGCTCCACATGGTCCCGATCTAACCCCGCTCGCCGACAGCCGACCTCAAACATTTTGCGGATCTGTTCAGCAAAAATCCCGTCTCCTCGCATTCTTCGCCCGAATGCGGATTCGTTGAGTTTTCCTCCCCTCATCGATTGGATACGGCCAAGAACGGTGTTCTTTCGATCCGGGAAATGAGTCTCGAGCCAGTTGATGAAAATGGTCGAAACAGCTAACGGCAGACGCACGATCGTATAATAGGCAAATTGAGCGCCGGCTTCAGCCGCGGCGGTCAGGATGGCCGGTATCTCGTGATCATTTAACCCAGGGATAATCGGGGCGGTGTTGACTCCGACGGGGATGTTAGCGTTCGCTAACTCACGAATGGCCGCCAGCCGGGATCGGGGATTGGAAGCTCGCGGTTCTAACTTTTGAGCTAAGCCGGCATCCAGCGTGGTGATGGAGACGGTTACGCCGGCCGCCCCATGTGCAGCCAGACTCGCCAAGAGGTCGCAGTCCCTTGTAACCAAATGGTTCTTGGTAACGATAAAAGTCGGGTTCCGAAAATCCGCCAGCACTTGCAGACAAGCGCGCGTGATCTGGAGCTTTCTTTCGATCGGTTGATAACAGTCTGTGACTCCACTCATGGTCACGGTTTGCGGATGCCAACTGGGCCGGTTTAACTCGTCCGCCAGAAGAGAGGCGGCATTCAATTTCACCAGGATTTTAGATTCGAAATCGATGCCAGCTGAGAACCCTAGATACTCATGGGTGGGCCGGGCATAGCAGTACGCGCAGCCGTGCTCGCATCCACGGTAGGGGTTGACGCTGGTTTCGAAACCAACATCCGGGCTTTGGTTACGCGCGATGATGGTTTGACTGTCGTCGCGAAACAGTTGGGTGCGGATATGTGGTGGAGCTCCGGGATCGCACCATTCATCCACGTCGTAGTGTAACGGCTCGAACCGGTTGACCGGATTGATGCTTGAACCGCGTCCGACGATCTTCTCCCCCCAACCGGAAAGATTTGGAGCAGCGGACGGATGCATGAGGATAACATGCATGGGTGAGATATATGTTCAAGTGAACATTTATCGGTGCGCCAGGTGGAAGCGGGGACGTGGAGTATTGGCGCCGAGTTGACCCGGTGTAGGGAGAGGCTCCAAACAGTTCTAGGTTCGAGGTTGTAGGTTTTAGGTTCTAACAAACGTCGAACTTAAAACTTAAAACCTAAAACTTAAAACCTTGAACCTTCCCGAGTGTGGCCCCATCAACGGAAGTAATCCGGCGCGTTACCGGGTTTCCATTTGATGTTGCACCCGATGCTGGCTCTCTGTTCAGTCGGGACCGATTTTCCGGATAAGACCGCATCAATGGCGGATCGCAAATCACGGCCGGTCAACGGTCGGCTGTTTCCGGGGCGGCTGTCATCGAGCTGGCCCCGGTAGACGAGTCGGCGTCCTTCATCGAATAAGAAAAAATCTGGGGTACACGCGGCCCGATATGTTTTGGCGACTACTTGGCTCTCATCATAGAGAACGGGCACGTCCAGGTCTCGGCTTAGTTCAACCAGTTTCTCGGGAGCGTCATCGGGATAATGTTGAGCATCATTAGAACTGATCCCGAGGATGCTGACATTCTTCCTTTTGTAGTCCGCCGCCAAGCGAGCTAGCTCCGGTTTGACGTGCAAGACATAAGGACAATGCCGGCAAATAAACATCACCAGCAGCGCCTGACTCGAAGCAAAATCGGAAAGACTGACCATCCTGCCATCGGCTACACTCGGCAGGTGGAAATCCGGGGCTTTCAGCCCTAGTTCTACCATCGTAGAAGGTGTCGCCGCCATAACTCCAATATGGACCAGAAGTGGGGGCTTAGCTAGTTTCGGGCGATGATGTGTCTCGGGGCGGCGGGAGTACGAATCAGTAATTAGTGAGTCCGGTAAGGCGAAAAACTCGGCGCGCCGATCGTGTGGCTAACCGAGAAAATTTTCCCGCGCCGGTTTTGAGCCGTTGAGTGCCGCTGCGATTGTTGCGCGCGATTCTGACGGGATCAAATCAGGTTTCGCTTGGCGGATTCCTTGCTCATGTTGAGGACCGGAGCGACTTCTCGGGCGAAACACGTCTACACCACGGCTCAAAAACCGCCGGGAATTCTGCCTAGGAGCAACGATGTCTTCCGCGCGCCGAGTTTTTCGCCCTACCTGTCTTATTGACTACTTTCAGCGTTACGGTCTCACTGCACTGAAGCCAAATGCGAATTCTCACCCGGGCTCACATCCAGAGGCCGCACCACCATGATGCCGGCGAACTTGCGATAGCGATAGATGTACTGATGCAGGGCGACATCGATCATCACCTGGTGTTCGTCCTTGGAGGCGTGCATAAAATGTAATACGCCGACCCCGTCCCGGTAGGCGATTCCGACGTGCTCCGTAAAGCCTTCAGGGCCGCGCCCGGTGATACAGATAATATCGCCGCTGCGGATCTTCGGTTCGATAGCCGCAACCTGTTCCCGCGGGATATGGTAAATCGTCCGGGAGGCGACGGTTTCTTCCATATTCCGGATCACAGGCACCAGGCTGGGATTGTGTCGTAGATAGCGCGAGCTTCTCCAATAACGGCTCATCTCGTTGAGATAACGACCTCGCATCGGGACCCCACCGAGACTGACGGTCATATTCTTCACTAAGCCGCGTCGCTCGTTGTCGTAAATCCAGTCCTCAAGAAAGTGCAGACGCGAGGTGTACAGGCCGGTGCAGTGTCCACCCCGATAGCGATCCAGCTCGATCATCGCCAGAAGATCCTGGGGAGTGTATCCACTCGGTTTCAATTCGAGCATTCGGGAAAACCCGAGAGCGATCTCGTAAAAAGTCCAACAGTCCATCCCTAGGAAATCGACGGAAGGCGCCTCTAGGCGATCGTCAATTTCCAGGGTAAGACTTCGGTAAGGCGTTCCCAATAGCGATTTCCCCACCAAAACCATTCGCTCCCCGATGGGCCGCGAACGCCAGCCTTCTTCCTCTGCTTTGCGCACCAACATCTCAAAAGTTGGTTCGCCTCGAAATACGGTGCTGAACGGAAGCGAAGCAGTTGCGGGGATAGCCTGAAGAAAACAAAAACCCAGTACAACTGCGGCCACATGCAAACGCATGTTCCGTATATTGCCTGATTTTCCACACTCAGCCAGGAGAAACCGGTGGAAACGCCGGAAGGCCGATAACGCGTCGACGATTCGGTATTGCGAAAAACTCGGCGTGCCGAGTTTTTCGCAATACCGCACGATGAGTTCGTTCCCGCGCGTTCTCATTGCTTCACCCCGAGGTTAATCTAGGTTTCTCCATGACGATCCAAGACCAGATCGAGGCTGATCTTAAAGACGCGATGCGAGCGAAACAGGCCGAACGACTCTCAGTTTTGCGGATGGCGAAATCGGCGTTGATGAATGCCACAATCGAGAAATACGGAGCTGGCGGAAAACTGACTGATCCCGAAGCTCTGGTTGTTCTCCGTAAACAAGTTAAGCAAAGGGAGGACTCCATCGCAGGCTTTGAAAACGGTGGCCGCCCCGAGCTGGCCGATAAAGAGAGACGCGAAAAGGAGATACTCACCGAATATCTTCCTAAGCCGTTGTCAGATGAGGAGATAAAGGCGTTGGTTCAGGACGCAATTACGGAGAGTAAGGCCACCTCGAAGGCGCAGCTCGGTCAGGTCATGAAAATCGCGACCGAGAAGGCCGCAGGCCGCGTTGACGGTAAGACGCTGAGTCAGGTTGCTCGGGATGCCCTCCCCTGAGGAGGGCGGCCGTCTACAGTTAGTTAGCGGTTGGCGGCGATCCGCCATCCATAGGTTCCATGAGTCTCATAGGTCCCATCCGTTTCGAAACAAAATCGCCGTTGCGAGGCCCCAAAATCATTACCGGAGCTGCCGAACCCGCTAACTATGAAGTCCCCTTTAGGCTTGTCATTTGATGCCGGATCGGCTTGTATAGCCGATTGGCCTCGGTTAAATGCGACTCTGGCCGTTTTTAATGAGAGCAGCGATTGTAGTGGCCGCGGGCAATAGTCAGCGAATGGGATTCGACAAGCTCACTGCGGACTTGGGCGGAAGACCGTTGTTTATCCGCACCTTAGAACGGTTTGAGAACTGTCCGGAAGTGGATGAGATCGTATTGGTTGCCAACGAAGAACGCATCAAACCGTTCGGCAACCTGGTCGGAGAGTATGGGCTTAAGAAGGTAGCGGCGGTGGTAACCGGCGGCGCGGATCGGCATTTGTCGGTCTGGAAAGGCTTAGGGGCTTTAAGTGAAGGTGCTGAACTGGTCGCCGTGCATGATGGCGCCAGGCCTCTGATTTCGAGTGCGACCATTTCCAAAGCAATGCTCCTCGCAACTAAATTCGGAGCAGTTGCATTAGCGGCTCCAGTGGTCGAGACATTGAAAAAGGCGGATATTGATGGTTTGGTAGTCGGCAGTATTGACCGCTCAGGGCTGTGGACGATGCAAACGCCACAAATCTTCAGGCGAGATTGGTTGGTTGCCGCGTATGAGTTGGTGCTGGCTCGCGGAGCCAGGGTCACGGACGAGACGTCGGCGGCAGAAATGGCCGGATTTCCGGTACGCCTAATGCACAGCGGAGACTGGAATTTGAAGGTGACGTATCCGAATGATTTGGAACTAGCTCGCAACCTATTCAGCCTGGACACAACTAAAGTAGCAACTGGAACATGATGCGACCGCAAATTCTCCGTCTGACTATCTGAAGATTCGACAAATGGTATATCAGACAACAAAGCTCAAGAACGGGATTCGGGTAGCGACATGCGAGATGCCCCAGATGAAGAGTGTCAGTGTAGGCATCTGGGTCGCGGTAGGCGGCCGCCACGAGCCCGAAGAACACTGCGGCATCTCTCACTTTGTCGAGCACCTTCTATTTAAGGGCACCAAAACGCGGAACGCTCAGCGGCTGACAGAAGAGGTGGAAGGGGTGGGAGGATTTATCAATGCTTTCACCACTGAAGATCACACCTGCTTTTATGCAAAAGCAGCGGCCCATTACTTCGATATTCTCGCGGATGTGCTGACCGACATGTTTCGCAACTCGCTGTTGGCGGATGTCGAGATTGAGCGAGAACGCGACGTCATTCGTGAAGAGATTTTGATGTATCGCGATCAGCCCTCTCAGCTTTCGCAAGAGTTGTTAAGTGGAGTTATGTGGCCAAGCCACGCTTTGGGCCGGCCGCTGACCGGTTCGCTGGAATCGATCAACCAGATCCACCGGCGTGATCTGGTTCAATACATCGAGCGGAATTACAATGGAACCACCACGGTGATCACGGTGGCAGGACGATGCCGCCATGAAGAGGTGGTTAGCAAATTCGAATCGGCGATGGCGGATCTTCCGACGGGAGATCCCCCGGAATTTGATCGTTGGAATGGAACCAAGCTCCAGAACCGGATGGCGGTAGCCAAGGAAGGAACCGAGCAAACGCATTTAGCGCTGGGTTATCACGCGATCGATAGAAACGACGACCGCCGCCACGCTCTGAAGCTTCTCAGCGTTATCCTGGGCGAGAATATGAGTTCCCGCCTGTTCCAACAGCTCAGGGAGCGCTACGCCTACTGTTACTCTGTCCATAGCGGAACGCTCGTGCTCGAAGATTCGGGATTGATGAGCATTTGCGTCGGGTTAGAGCCGGGCAAATTAAAGAGCGCCCTGCGAGCAATTCGCCATGAGTTGGAACGATTCTGCGCCGAGGCGCCCAGCGAGAAAGAGCTCCGGCAAGCGCAGGAGTATACGATCGGCCAAAACGAACTTAGCTTGGAAAGCACTACCAATCAGATCATGTGGATGGGCGAATCCATTATCGCTTACGAGCACGTAATCCACCCGGAAGAAGTCCAAGCGAAAGTCAAAGAAGTGACTCCCCAAGCGATCCAGGCGGTTGCGCTTCTCTGTTTTGATCCCGCTCGGATGGGCTTGGCCGTAGTCGGTCCTGTCGGAGAGGGTGATATGCATCGCTGGGTGGCTGAAAGTGGATTGTGAACGTTTCCGGGCCACTCGGTAGGGATGAGCTCCCGCTCATCCGTTTATCCGAGGTAGACCCTCTACCCGAATCCGGATGAGCAGGAGCTCATCCCTACCGATATTTGTCATTGCCGCGTAGCGGCTCCCCCTTGCCCCGATACCGGATCAGGTCTACGATTGGAATTCGCTAAGTTTCCATGAACGTAGAAGTCGAGAATTTACCGAATTGTTTAGCCTCATTGAGGGTAGAACTGCCTCCGGAACGTGTAACCAAAGAATGGAACGACGTGGTAAAAGGCTTCCAGGAGGTTGCCCGGATACGCGGTTTTCGGCCTGGGAAGGCTCCTCAGAACGTGGTCGAATCAAAATTTCGCAAAGAGATCCAAGAGGAGTTAACGCGAAAACTCGTTAACGAATCGACCAAAGAAGCAATTCGAGAAAAAGGCCTTCGGGTTTTATCCGTATCAAACGTTGAAGATGTTGAATTTACGCCCGAGCGCAGCATGCGTTTCACGGCGACCGTCATTACTTCGCCCCAGTTTGAATTGCCGGAATACAAAGGGATTCCGGTGAAGGTACCACCGCTGGAAGTGTCAGATCCCGAAGTGGAAACGGCGCTGGAACGGCTTCGGGAGCGGCACGCTACCTTTACCGAACAGACGGAGGGTGCATTTGAAATGGGAGCCTTTGGCGTAATCGACTTCGAAACGACAGTCGATGGGCAACCGTTGCTGGAAGCGATTCCGGATGCTCCGAAGCGTCTCGGTAGCGGCAAAGATTTCTGGGTTAAACTCCAGGAAGACAGTCTATTGCCGGGTTTTGGCGCCGCGGTAGTTGGAATGCAAATCGGAGAACGGCGTGAATTCGAGCTCAAACCGCCGGAAGATTTTCCGGTCAAGCCGCTGCAGGACCGTGTGATCCACTTTCAGGTGGAATTGAAGGCGCTCAAGCAGATGGAGTTGCCGGAATTGAATGACGAGTTCGCCGCTCAGATTGCCCCCGGGGTTGGTTTAGACCAACTGCGAGGTCAGTTGCGGGAAAGACTTACCGAGCAAAAGACCGAAGAAATTGAGCGAGCTAAGCGTAACCAGATCGTTGATTATCTGACTCAGAGGGTCGAATGCGAGTTGCCGCAGAGCTACGTAAAGGATGAGACGCGGCGAATCATGTCTGAGATTGTCGAGCAAAACCAACTCAGAGGCGTTAGCGAAGATGCTTTACGGGAGAGCGGTAAAGAGATCATGAATGTGGCCTCCCGCAGCGCCAAAGACCGGCTCAAGGCGAGCTTTATCCTAACGAGGATTGGTGAAGTCGAGAAAATCGAGGTCAGCGGTCCGGAATTGAAACGCCGGGTGGAATCCCTGGCGGCTCAGCATGGGATGGCGTACGAGAAAGCGATGTCGGAGTTGGACAAGAAAGGTGCGATTCCTCAGCTGGTCGACGAGATCCAGGTGGGCAAGGTCCTTGATTTCCTAACCTCGAATGCTAACGTCGAAACGAGTTCGGAGGCTCAATCAAACCGATAATCCGAGCCGATTTATTCATGTCGAAATCCAAATATTCTAAGCCAAGCTCATACCTGGTTCCCATGGTGATCGAGCAGACGGGAAGGGGAGAGCGAAGCGTCGATATTTATAGCCGGTTGCTAAACGATCGGATCGTATTCATTGGGACGGCTATCGACGATAACGTCGCCAACCTGGTGGTGGCGCAAATGCTTTTTCTGCAAATGGCGGATCCGAAAAAGGATATCAATATTTACATCAATTCGCCCGGGGGCTCCGTCACGGCTGGGTTGGCGATTTATGATACGATGCAGTTCGTCACCTGCGACGTCGCAACCTATTGTGTTGGGATAGCGGCGAGCATGGGAGCGGTGTTGTTGGCTGCCGGGACCCGCGGGAAACGGTATGCGTTACCGAATTCGGACATTATGATCCACCAAGTCTCCGGTGGTGCCCAGGGTACTGCTAGCGATGTCGAACGCACGGTGGAATGGATGTTCAAGATCAAGAAGCGGCTGATCCATATCCTGTCGCAACACACCGGCAAGTCCGAGGAACAGGTCGCGCTCGATTCCGACCGTGACTACTGGATGTCAGCGGAAGATGCTCGAGGGTACGGTGTGGTCGACGAAGTGGTTAAGTCGCGTAAGGACATCAAGGAGCCGATTCAACAAAACGGCGATAGGGTACTGGCTTCTTGAAAGGTTTTTTGATATCTTGTAGATCGGTTTAGCAAGTCGTATGGCCCGGGCCTCTAATCTGACGATGTGTTCTTTCTGCGGAAAGAGCCACGCAGAAGTTCGCAAATTAATCGCCGGGCCGGGTGTCTACATCTGCGATAATTGTATCAACGTCTGTAAAGGCATCCTGGATAAAGAGCTAAACGAGGATGCCAGGCGCCAGACGACAACGCTGCGTGTACCTAAGCCAGCCGAGATCAGGCGCGAGCTCGATCTACATGTGATCGGCCAGGACTCGGCTAAAAAGGTCCTTTCGGTGGCGGTGCACAACCATTACAAGCGCATCCTGAACGCCAACCCGACAAAGGACATTTCCCTCGATCCGTACGCTGACGTCGAGATCGAAAAGAGCAATATCTTGATGATCGGCCCGACTGGGTGCGGGAAGACGCTTCTAGCCCGGACATTGGCCCGAATTCTGGATGTGCCGTTTTGCATCGCCGATGCCACTACCTTGACCGAAGCCGGATATGTCGGCGAAGACGTCGAAAACATTATCTTGCGGCTTTTGCAGAATGCGGACTACGACGTCAAGCGAGCTGAGATCGGGATTGTTTACATCGATGAAATAGACAAGATCGGCCGTAAGACCGACAACGTCAGTATCACCCGCGATGTCTCGGGTGAAGGCGTCCAGCAGGCGCTTCTGAAGATCTTGGAAGGAAGCAGCTGCAACGTCCCACCTCAAGGCGGACGGAAGCATCCTCCTCTGATGAGGCTGACTTCCAGGAAGAATTCGAGAAGCTGGCAAAGCTGGATGAGGAATGGCGAGATTATATGGCGCAGAACGTCTCTTACTCTGCGCGAAGCCAGGAGGACGAAGAACGACGCCAGTTTTTCCTCGACTCTCTCGCGAACCAAGAAACGCTCCAGCAACATCTCCTGGACCAGTTGAACACTGCCGATGTCGACGCGAAGAAACGAAAAGCCGCCGAGCTCCTGATCGGAAACATTGACGATATCGGTTTTCTATCGGCGCCGATGGATGAGATCGCGAATCTTTCTGGTACCCCGATTGAAGATCTGCAGCCCGCCCTCGAATTGGTGCAAACCTTCCATCCGGTTGGGGTGGGCGCGCGAGACCTTAAAGATTGCCTGCTCATCCAATTGCGGCGGCTTGGGAAAGCGCAGAGCCTTGAATACCAGATTGTCGACCAGCATCTGGACGACCTGGGCCGTAAGCGGTATCCGGACATCGCCCGACGCCTAGGAGTAACGGTCGATCAAGTGCAAAAGGCCGCAAATTTCATAGCCACGCTCGACCCGAAGCCAGGTCAGATTTTTTCTCCGGAGCCCAATACCTACGTATTGCCGGATGTCGTAGTGGAAAAAGTCGGGGATGAGTACGTGGTTTCGCTCACCGGTGATCAAATCCCGCATCTAAGGATCAATAAAACGTATCGGGATCTGATGACGCAAAGCCGTAACGGAGGCGAAGTCAGAGACTACATTCGAGAGAAAATCCGGAGTGGAAAGTTCTTAATAAAGAGCATCCACCAGCGGCAACAAACCATCCTCAATATCGCGATCGAGATCGTGAAACGACAAGGCGATTTTCTGGATCACGGAACGGCTTTTCTTAAACCGATGACGATGGTGCAAATCGCAGACGCGGTAGGAGTGCACGAGACGACGGTAAGCCGAGCGATCTCGGGCAAATACATCGCGACGCCACAGGGAGTGGTAGAAATGAAGTTCTTCTTCACCCCTGGCTATCAGACAAACGATGGGGTCGCTTTAAGTAACACCAGCGTTAAGGAAACCATCGCGGATTTGGTCCGGAATGAAGATAATCGCATGCCGCTGAGCGATAAAGAAATTGTGGAAATCCTCTCAGAACGAGGTATCCCAATAGCGCGACGGACCGTCGCCAAGTATAGGGCCGAGCTAAATATTCTTCCCAGCAATCTGCGAAAACAGTTCTAGGTGCGAATTCTAATCGTTCTTCTATGGGTCGGGGCATTTACCAGTTCATTTGCGAAGGAAGCCCCTTTTCGTTTTCCGCAAGACACGTTCTCTTTCTCGAATAATCTCTATTTCGATTATCGCCCGGATCCGACAGGTCATATTAAGGCCCATCACCGAGACGCGGGGAACATCCCCGATTATTCGCGACACTGTTTTGCTTTGGTTCGGTCGATCTTGCAGTTTTATCGATTCGCGGAGTTCGATCCTAAGCTTCCGAAGCTGAGCGCGGAAGGTTATCGGCAACGAGTCCACGAGCTAATTCAGTATCCGCCCTGGAGCACCGGCCCGGCCAAAAAAATCGTCTTTCCTGGATACCCAAATCTTTACCGATTCTCCGCTGACTATACCTTGATGCTGCAAAAGAACCTCGGCATCTGGTGGCCGGGGTATTGGCGAGTCGGCAACTGGCGGATCGTGTTCCCTGCTCCTCGATCCGGCCAAGAACATTTTGCGCAATGGTTACGTCAACGGCTCGACTCCGGCGATATCGAAGGTGTCTACATCACACGATTTCGACCGATTAACCATTGCTTGGTAGCGTACCGTTATGAGGCCAAACCAAACGGCGATCTGGTATTCTTTGTGTCCGATGTGAATCAGCCATCAAAAATAGTGCATTTACGGTATCAGGCATCGGATCGAAGTTTCTATTTCGATCGGAGTTGGTATTTCGACGGCGGCCTGGTAACCGCGATGAGGTTGTATGTCTCGCCTTTGATGTAGTAACGGTAGGGATGAGCTCCGGCTTATCCGTGGCTCGACTCGAACTAACGGAAAGTCCATTACGGAATCGGATGAGCAGGAGCTCGCCCCTGCCGACTTTCCGCGGTTTTTGTTGGTCACGGTGATGTTGGTTCTTTCAGGTAGAAAAATCGGAAAAAGCAAGATAAAAATATAAAGCCATCTGCCCGCAGGCATGGTATTTAAAAGCGATTGTAATCATGTCTTTTTTCTCTTGGTTCAGGTCGAAATCAGATAAGCCAGAGCATGATGAACTGGAGCTGAAAGGTTCGAATGAATCTCCAGAATCACATGCTGAGGCCGAACTTCCTTCATTTCAATCGACGCGCGTACCTCCGCCGCGTCTTCGGGAAACTGTTCCGGGAAACCGCCCAAAACCGGCATCAACAGCTGAGCCTGGCTCTGCACCGAAAGAAGGATTCCGTCGCCCAGTAAGAGCAACCGTCGATGTACCGTTACAGGTCCTGCTCTTACAGCTGCCGCCGGAAGTAACCAAATCTAATATCGATATTGACCCAAAACGTCGGGTGCAGATTCCGCGTAAATCGCTGCAAATCGATGATGCGCACCAGACCGCTAAAGTTACTTTCGCTACCATTTTCGCATCGTGCCCAGAAATCTTCTCGGTGCCGATTGCTCCCCTGGATCAGCGGACTCTAGAGTTTAATCTCCCCGCTTGGGAAAGGTCACGGTTAACGGACTCAGGCGAACAAACGACGAACCCAACCGCGACAACACCTGGTGAATCGACCACGGTTACTCCGGCAGAAACTCAAGAGCCAGCCAAGGTTCCCGATCAGTTGCCGCCCTTGCCTGCAGAGCAATTGGTTAGTGAAACCCAACCGGTTCCCGGCCCGGAGAAGCCAGCGAAAGCGCCCTTGGGTGGAGCAGCCCGCAATGGCTCGGACGTTCTCAAAACCGTGCGCGTCGCGCTCGGGCCAATCATCAAAAATCTTCCCTCCGAACTGCAACCGTCCGACCCCAATGCGCTGGCCAATAAGCCCGGCGCGACCATTGAACTTCCGTTGGAGTTAATTAATTCCCAACTCGCAAACGGGAGGGTAACGATCCCTTTTTCGATTTTGTTAAAGTCCTTACCGGAAGACGTAAGAAGGCAGTTTCCACAAGCCGATACGGCTGCAGAAGTCGCCGTCCCGGTTAAAGAAATCTTGCAAGATTACCCGCAAGATCTGCTGCGTCCGCGGCCAGATCAAGAACCTGCAGAAGTTTTGCCGGCAATCGCGACTCCTTTTACTGTTCCAGCCAAAGAAGATACCGAACGTTTTGCGCACGCTCCGGAAGAAGCGGAACCCGAGAAGATGGCCACCGACGGTCACCAATTGGAGCTGATCGAACACCCGGCAACACCAAGCGAATCGCCGCAACTTGTACCACAGGAAGCTCCTGTCGCTGAGGAACAACGAGACACTGCGAAAACATCACTCTCGGACGAAAAACCAACCAGTGAGCAAAAAAGGGCGCCTAATTTTTCAGCACTACAGTCTGTATTTTTAACGGATGAACCGTTGGATTTGAAGAAGGTTGTCCAAAAAGTGGGTGAATTTCCGGGGGTAAACTCTGCCCTGTTTTTTGCAGCAGACGGCAGCCTCGAAGGCGAACCCGAGAAACTGGGCCTCACTCAATCAGCGGTACAATTGCTTTCCAGCCTCGCCCAAGAGGTTGGACAGCGTGTCGAGAATTTGGGCTTTGGCCAAATTGAAACGACTACGCTCGGTTGGAAGCGAGAACTGGTCAGCGTTTTTACTCTGGGCGAATCCGGCTTTGTCGTCCGTCACGAAACGAGGCCCTTCAAGCCCGGAGTGCGTGAGAAGATCTGTCTGGTTCTCAGTCACATCTGCAGCTGACTGCGGTTAGCAAGAACCAAGGGAGTTTGGCGAATGCCGATCATAAATTACGCAAGCAAAGAGATTCAGTTTAAGATCGTCTATTACGGGCCAGCCCTGAGCGGCAAAACCACGACCATTGCCTATATCCATTCGAGGCTGCCTGCTGCGTTTCGAGGAGATTTGGTATCGTTGGCCACCGCGGCGGACCGCACCCTGTTTTTTGATTTCCTGCCGGTAGACGCAGTGATCCTGCAAGGTTTCAAAACCAAGTTCCAGCTCTACACCGTCCCGGGACAGGTGGTTTACAACACGACGCGGCAGTTAGTGTTACGCAGCGTAGACGGTATTGTGTTCGTGGCCGATTCGCATTGGGACAAAATCCACGAAGATGTGGAAAGTTTCCGCAATCTTGAAGAGAACCTTCGCAAACAACATCTCTCATTGGACGAGATTCCGTATGTTCTGCAGTACAACAAACGTGACTTACCGGAAGCAGCACCGGTGTCGTACTTGGAATTTTTGCTGAACAACCGGCGCCGGCGTGCGCGCAGCTACGAGGCGATCGCGACCAAAGGGCGGAGCGTCTTCGCGGCGCTGGACGCAGTGACTCAGAGCGTCTTGAACAAGTTTATGCAGGAGAATCACCTTCTCCGGCCCAAGCCGGCCAGGGAAAGTGCTACAGCCGCACGAGCGTGAGAGGTGATTGGTTATTGGTGATTGCGGGTGGGGCGAGGCTCCCGAAAGATCGTAAAACGCAACCAGGGGAGGCGGTGTGTCGGTTAGATTTGGTGTGTTGTTTCTAAGAACGCGCCGAGCCGTGGCCCAGCGATAGAACCACGGCTCGGCGGGATTAATGGCCAAACAATGCTATCCGTGTAGTAGAACGTCGGAGGCTTTCGGGAGCCTCGCCCCACCAATAATCACTAATAACCAATCACATTTCAATTTTTGCCTCACGCCACGCTGCAGTTGCGCTTCCCCCTACCCTTCGATATATGTCCGAAATGATCGACTACATGCAAAAGGGTGGGCCACTGATGTGGCTTATCCTCCTGTGTAGCGCTGTCACCGTGGCGGTCTTCGTCGAACGCCTGCTTTACTTTCATCGAGCGAATATCAATCTGGGCGAATTTCTCCAGGGATTGGCAAATCTGGTTCGAAACCGCAATCTGACCGAGGCTCGGATTGAGTGTCAGGCCACCTCCGTCCCAGTAACGCGAGTCATCCACGCTGCATTGTCTCGGCCTCATCTTTCCCGGTCGGAACTGCGCGAGATCGTCGAAGAAGCGGCTCAGATGGAAATGCCTCGTCTCGAACGCAATCTCGATCTTCTCGTCGGGATCGCTTACGTCTCTCCTTTAATCGGGCTCCTCGGTACGGTCACCGGTTTAATTCAAGCCTTCGTTCAGCTCTCCGCCAGCAACGGCTATGCAACCTTAGCCGATGTTTCCGGCGGGGTTTACCAGAGCCTTCTTACGACGGCAGCGAGCTTGGCAGTCGCGATCCCAACGATCTTGGCTTACTGCTTCCTTTCCTCCAGGCTGAACGCACTGATGCATGAAATGGAAAGAGCAGGGATCGAGATCGTCAACATCCTAACCGATACGGAGACACCCGCGTCCATCATTGAGTTCGATCCGTCGTCTCAAGCGGCTAGTGAAAAGAGATGAAGTTGGAAAGAGCGGTCCGGCTCAATCCTTATCTTCTGTTTATTGTCCCTCTGGTAGAAGTCGTTTGTTTACTGCTTTTACTGTTTGTCGTTAGCTCGACCTTTTTGGTTCATCCCGGGATCAGCGTAAACCTGCCATTCTCAAAGTTTACTTTAGGGACCGTCGGAAACTCCGCGATCGTCACCGTAACCGCGGGCCCGTTTCCTCGGATTTATTATCGGGATCAAGCCGTAACCTTAGACGAGTTGCGGACAGCATTCGAAAAAGACCCGGTAACCGATAAGTCGATCATCATAAGAGCCGACCGGGACGCGCCCCAAGGCTCGGTCGTTCAAGTTATGAATCTCTGTCTGGACCGGGGCTATGCGGTGATTCTGGCAACTTCACCAAAATCACCGTGAAGCCAGCGGCTCGCACTCTTCAAAACTCCATTTTCGATTGGGGCCGGCGTCGATGGAGTGGCCGTCTCCTTTGGCTGATCGTTTTTTCGTTATGCCTGCACTTCGCCGGGCTTTACATTTTCCACATTGTTTACCCGTCAACCACTTCCCTACCCCCGCCGGCAGCTCAAGTCTCTGTATTGAATCCACAGAACCCTCAGGACCGCCGTTTGCTTGATTGGGTGGACCTGAACGATCCGTCCTCCATTAGCGCTCCCAGAGTGGACGAAAGTCTGGTGGCAAAATTGGTTCCGGGCTATCGCCCAACGTTCAGCGACGAAACCCCCGAGATTCGCAAAAGCCAGGCCAGTGGTTCGGCTCAAGAAGCTGCTACTCCTTCCCTTTTTACTCCCGACAATCTTTTCCCGAGGCAAGTCCGGCCTGCTCCGGTTGAACAAAAGACCAACTTCGTGAGCCACCTTGAGTTCGGACCGGCCTTAGAGGGCCGGCGACCGGCCATAATAGAGAGACTGCCCGCCAGCCAGCGTCTTAACGAACCGACCACTTTCTTCGCGGGAATCAGTAAAGAAGGAACAGTAATCTACCTCTTTTTATGGCGAAGTTCGGGCAATGATCAGTTGGACCATCTTGCGGAAGAGTCACTTAAACGCCTTAAGTTTCAGCCCGCCAACACTGAGTCCTGGGATACCATCTCGTTCCATTGGGGAACGGTGGTCCGTTAGGCGACTCTCCTGTCGTACTCGTACTCGCCGTCGTCCTCGTCCTCGAATTTCTGCGGTGATGTGGAGTCAAGAATGTAACGAGGTGGCCCGGTTTTTGTCCCGAAGGGACTACCAATCGATGCTCACGACTGTACATATCATCAACTCCGCGGCAGCGGTGCCCCTCGAGGACGAGTACGAGTACGAAACACCCCTCGCCTTGACGCATCCCCCCTCCCGCGAGACGGTGGTAAGATAAGCCGCTGGCTCTGTCCATGATTCGTATCGAACTTCCCTCCCTGATCTTTATCTATCTTTATCTTTCTGTGATCGTGATCGGCGGCCTGTGGTTCTTTGACGGCTGGAGGAGCCAAAAACGTAAAAAACAAGCCTTGCGTTACGCTGTTCGCTGCACGATTTGTGCCTCTATTTTCGAAGATAAGACCAACGTGCCGCTACCTCGTTGCCCACGATGCGGCAGTTTGAATGAGAGAAGAAATTTTGGAGGACTTTGATCAAATGTCGATGTTCATCGGCCGGAATCGAAAGGCCCGCGTAACCTACGGTTTCGATGAAATTGCGCTGGTGCCCGGACAAGTAACGATCAACCCGAATGAGGTGGATATCACCTTCGAAATCCCTAGGCAGGCTGGGGATCCCTTGAAGCTAGGTATTCCGATTCTGGCTAGCGCGATGGACGGCGTAGTTGATGTCCGCTTCGCCATCGAGATGGGAAAGTTGGGTGGCTTAGCCGTCCTCAACCTTGAAGGGGTACAGACTCGTTACAAGAACCCCGAGGAAGTCCTCCTTAAAGTACTGGAAGCCGAGAAAGATCACGTTACTGCATTGCTCCAAAAGATTTACCAGGAACCGGTCCAAGAAGACCTGATTGCAGCGCGGATAAAACAGATCAAGGATGCTGGAGTCCTGGCGGCAGTTAGCTCCATCCCTCAAAAAGCGGAGCGGTACGGGCAGATCGCCCAAGAAGCCGGCGCCGATGTTTTTGTCGTCCAAAGTACGGTTTCGACCGTGCGCCACATCTCCACAGAGTATCGGTCGTTAGATCTGACCAAGCTTTGCAAGGATTTGCGTTGTCCGGTAATCGTTGGAAATACCGTTGGCTTCGAGGTCACCCTTGAAATTATGGAATGCGGGGTAGCAGGAGTTCTGGTCGGTGTAGGGCCGGGCGCAGCTTGCACTTCGCGAGGCGTCCTGGGCCTTGGCGTACCTCAGGTCACCGCGACCGTGGATTGCGCAGCCGCCCGAGACTATCACCTGAAGAGGACTGGACGGTACGTACCGATCATTACCGACGGCGGGATGAGTAAAGGAGGCGACGTTTGTAAGGCCTTGGCTTGCGGTTCTGACGCGGTGATGATCGGAAGCGCGTTCGCCAAGACCATCGAGGCCCCTGGAAAAGGCTACCATTGGGGAATGGCGACACCTCACGCTAATTTACCCCGAGGCACACGCATTCGGGTGGGGACAACCGGTCCTTTACGGCAAATTCTATTCGGACCTGCCGAGGTTGACGATGGGAGCCAGAATCTAGTGGGTGCTATTACAACTTGCATGGGTAACGTCGGGGCTGCGAACCTCAGGGAGTTTCAAGAAACCGAGGTCATTATCGCGCCGTCCATACGCACAGAGGGAAAATTGTTTCAGCAGGCGCAAATGGTCGGGATGGGATCTCGAAATTCCTAAGAATTCAGTTGCCTAATTCCGCAGAGCAAAATACCCCGTTACTCAGTAAGCGATGAGCGATCGACGTGTTGTAGTCACCGGTTTGGGCGTTATCTCACCAATCGGTAACGATATTAAAACCTTTTGGGAGAACCTCGTAGCCGGGAAAAGCGGGATCAGTAAGATCTCGTCATTCGACGCTTCGGTTTTTGACTGTCAGATAGCCGGCGAGATCAAAGACTTCGACGCCGCTACGTATCTCGCTAATCCCAAAGATGTTAGGAGAACCGATCGATTCTCCCAATTTGCCCTCGCCTGCTCCAAGCAGGCACTGGAAGACAGCGGCCTCGATCTGGACCGCATCGACCGTACGCGCGTCGGCGTCCTGGTCGGTAGCGGGATCGGAGGATTATCCACGCTAGAAAACCAACATGTGGTCTTCTTAAAGAAGGGGCCTTCCAGGGTGTCTCCGTTCATGGTGCCGATGATGATCGTGAACATGGCAAGCGGCATGATCGCCATGGAATACGGTTTCGAAGGGCCGAATTACTCCATTGTGACTGCTTGCGCGACCTCCGCGAACTCGATTGGAGAGGCCTGGAGAATGATTCGCGACGATGAGGCCGAGGTTTTCTTGGCTGGTGGAACCGAGGCGGTCATCAATAACCTTGGCGTCGGCGGCTTCTGCGCGATGCGGGCGATGAGCACGAGGAACGATGAACCGGAACGAGCATCGCGTCCGTTCGATCGAGAACGAGATGGCTTCGTCATGGGTGAAGGCGGCGGAGTCTTGATTCTCGAGGAGTACGAACACGCTCGAGCCCGAGGGGCACACATCTACTGCGAGTTGGCCGGTTATGGGCTTACCTGCGATGCTTATCACATGACCGCGCCTAAGCCCGATGGAACGCCCGTAGCCCGGGGAATGCAAATCGCCGTTAAACGAGCTGGGGTCAATCCGTCGGATATTGATTACATCAATGCTCACGCCACATCGACTCCGGTCGGCGATGTCTGCGAAACCAATGCCATTAAACGGTTCGCCGGCGATTACGCTAAGAACGGCCTCTTAGTCAGCTCGACTAAATCGATGATTGGCCATCTGCTCGGCGGCGCCGGAGCAGTGGAGAGCGCGGTTTGCATCCTGGCCATGAAACATGGCGTGGTGCCTCCTACCGTTAATCTCGACAATCCTGACCCTGAGTGCGACCTGGACTATGTCCCTAATGTCGCTCGCGAGAAGAACGTCAAAGTTGCTCTTAACAACTCTTTTGGCTTTGGCGGCCACAACGCATCGCTCTGTTTCAAGAAATTGTGAGTTCTATCCCGAAGGGATGAAAGGACTCAGCCTGGGGTTTCAGCCCCAGGTTCGGGTAAAGAGGTCAGGCCGCCCTGAAAGGGCGACAGAATCATTGACTCAGATGCGGATGTTGACCCGACGAACCGCCGATCACAGATTTCTTTCGCCCCTACAGGGCGAATCGCTGTTTGGACGTGTTCCTGGGGTTAAAACCCCAGGCTGAGTCCTGTAGTCCCTTCGGGACAAAGATCCGAACTCCCGCAGGACAAGTCCAAAACTCCTTCACTGCTTGAACAAAAACGTCTTCCTTCTGTTACTCACCGCGTTCTTTTGGTCGTTGGGAGGGGTCCTCATCAAGTCCATCGATTGGAACCCAGTCGCCATTGCGGGTTCGAGGAGCTTGATCGCGGTCTTCTTGATCGCCATCCTGCGGCCATCGGTCCTGCAGAGGTTTTCCTGGACGGCAGTTTTCGGAGGAATCGCGTACACGATAACGGTCGTGCTATTCGTGGTTGCAACAAAGCTGACAACCGCTGCGAATGCCATTTTCCTGCAGTATACCGCTCCGATCTACATCGCTCTGTTGAGCCCATGGTTGCTGCGCGAACGGGTTAGTCGGTTGGACTGGATTCTGATCGGTGTCGCTTTTACCGGAATCGCCCTCTTTTTTTGTGACGGACTCTCGTTCGCGGGGATTTGGGGAGTAATTGCCGCACTTGCCAGCGGCGTTTCATACGCCTGGCTTACTATGTTGATGCGCCGTGAAAAATCGGCATCGCCCGAAGCAACGGTCTTTCTCGGCAATCTCATGACGGTGTTAGTGGCGGCTCCGGCCATGTGGCCCCCGGTAAACCTGGGACATAATTGGCCTTGGTTGCTCGCCTTGGGGGTCCTCCAGCTCACGATTCCTTATCTGCTTTACGCACGGGCTATCCGGCACGTGCGTGCACTGGATGCATCCATAGTCAGCATGATCGAGCCAATCCTTAATCCGATCTGGGTTATGTTCGCCGTGGGCGAGCGCCCTGCCCAATGGTCAATCATCGGGGGATGCGTCGTCCTGGGAACGTCCTTGTTACGAAGTATTCTCGCCTCTCGCGAATCCGAGTCCGCGTTGATCTCACCGGCTCCCGAAGCGGTGCGGGAAGAGTAGTAGGAGGCGGGGAGAGCTCGTTGCGCGCGGAGTCGGTGCTCGGTCTTTAGGCGTCAGGGGCCAGAACCCGGATAGGACCTATAGGACTAATGGGACTTATAGGTCACCGGAGCTATTATATAGGTCCCATTGGTCCCATAAGTCCTATCCGCGTTTCGCCGCAGCGTGTCGCCAGTTTTACCGCAGCTTCGCGCTATAAGTCGTCGCACTCCCGGATAGACACATCGCCCCATGCTGATTACGCACGGTGGTGGACAGGATGCAAATCGGTTTGTCATCCCGAACGGCGGTCACTTCGACTCTGCCCGTGATCACGTCTCCCACGTAAACCGCTTTAACGAACTTCCATTCCACCCCAAGAAAAACCGTCCCCGGACCGGGAAGATCTTCGGCCACGATCGCGTTCAGAATTCCTGAGGTGATTCCTCCCTGAACGATCAATCCTCCAAAAACCGATTTCGCTGCAACTTCGCGATCATAATGTAACGGATTCCGGTCGCCGGTGATCTCCGTAAACAGAGCGATGTCACGCTCCGTCACTGCTCGGGTACGCTCAGCCGAATCTCCCAATCCCGGTTTTCCCCGAATCGTTCCTACCCAGCCGTCGCTATTCATTCTGTGAGCGCCGCTAGCACCCGTTCTTTCCAAACCAGGAACGCACTATCCTGACGGGAACGAGGCCGAGGCAGATCAATCCGAAATCGTTGATGGATCTGTCCGGGTCGTCCGTTGATCACCACGATGGTGTCTGATAACGCAACCGCTTCTTCGATATCGTGCGTGACGAAAAACATGGTCAACGAATGCCTAACGAAAAGCTCCATTAAATGGTCTTGCAACCGGCTTCGGGTGAGAGCATCCAGGGCACTGAATGGTTCGTCAAGCAGGAGCAGAGATGGTTTACGTATTAAGGCTCTGGCGATGGCCACCCTTTGCGCCATCCCTCCGGATAGCTGGCGCGGATAGTAATGAGAAAAGGACGCCAAGCCCACCTGCGCCAAGACTTCATCTGCCAGCTCCGCGCTGTGGCGGTGTCCCTCCGGGCCGAATCCGAACTCCACATTCTGGCGTACGTTCAGCCACGGCATGAGTCGGGGCTCTTGAAACACAATACCCAGATTCGGCCGGGCGCTATTCCGGCGATCGCTCTCCCACCGAATCTCTCCTGAGGTCGGGCGCTCTAGTCCGCCTAAAATCCGCAACAGCGTGCTTTTACCGGAGCCGGTCGTACCAACCATTACCGTGACTTGTTGCGGCTCGATAGACAACTCGATATCAGCAATCACCGAACTGTTGCCGTAAGCTTTTGTTATCCGATCAACCGTGACCATTGAACGCGCTTAGGCTCCTTTAAAATGACAAATTGCAGATGACAGATGACAAATGGAGAGTCCCTTCGATCAAGCGAAGGGCTACTTCGGACATCTGCCATTTGTAATTTGTCATCTGTCATTCCGAACGAACCCCAGACGAGTTCGGGTCGTAGCCGTCCTGCCAGTGCAGCGCTCGCTCGGAGACCCAGGCAATGAATCCGTCAGTTGCTTTTCCACAAAGCGCGAAGAGCAAGATGCTCGTGATCAAAGTGGCGGGACGGCCGGTGGTTTGTCCATCAATCAGCAGAAAACCGAGACCGTGCGTCGCTCCCATGAATTCTGCGGCCACTACAAACATCCAAGCCAGACCTAAGCTCTGCCGGAGGCCAACGAAGATCGCTGGTAAACTTGCCGGCAGAAAGATTTTTCGAGCTAAATTCCATCCTTTGAAACCGTTGACCAACGCGACCTCGACCAGTTTCCGGTCAACACTGCGTATACTGCTCGCTAGCGCCAAATAGAGCGGGAAAAAGGCCCCGAGCGCAATCAAGAGGATTTTCGAAGTCTCAAAAATTCCGAACCAGAGAATGAATAGTGGGACCCAAGCGTAAGAAGGTACGCTTCGAATCGCGTGGATGGTCGGGTTGAGGAGCCGATACGCGATTGGGCTAATGCCCGTCACGACACCAAGAATGATCGCAACGGAGCTGCCGAGGCCAAAGCCACTTAAGACTCGACCGAAAGTGGCCCAAAGATGGAGCCAGATCTGCCCGCTCCATAGCAGACGACTCATTTCAGACAAGATCTCGCTTGGAGAAGAGGCTATGGTCCGATCCAACCATCCAAGGCGGGACGCCACTTCCCAACCGATCAATGCTACTGCCGGGAACACCACCCCAAGCGCACTCCAACGCTGGTGCCGTCTGACCGGGACTCGAAGCGCATCCGGCCTCGATCCTCGATTCTGTAACGTTGACCGGCTGAGCACTGGGCAGCAGCGAAGACGTCGCCATGCTTGATCCTTCAGTTGGCGGTCGCGATCCGATCCGCAAACGAGGAATCGAGGAGTTCTGTCACGATTTTCTCCACGTTCGTATTCGGATCGATGATTCCATTTGTTTTCAGTGCGTTTGCCGACTCCACGATGACTTGGCGCTGGGCCGACCCAAGTCGCGAGTCTTTAAGATTGGTTCGCTCCCACACTTTCTCTGCAACTGCCGGGCTCAACTGAGCCTCCGACTGAAGGATGTTGCGCGCCTCATCCGGATGTTCCAAGCACCAGAGCCGGGCTTTCTCGTAAGCCAGCAGAACGCGTTCTGTAATATCCGGATGCTCAGAAGCGAAAGCTTCCCGCACGTTCAAGAGGCCAAAACTGTTCCAATCCGGCCGGCGGAAAAACAACTTAAATCCTTTTTCGACCTCGAGCTGCGCCATGTATGGATCTAGCCCCGCCCAAGCATCAACTTGACCGCGTTCTAGCGCGACTTTGCCATCCGCATGCTGTAGCGGAACAACTTGGATGTCGCTCTCGCTGAGACCAGCGGAGGCCAGCGATCGCAAAAGGAAAATGTGCGGATCGGTTCCTCGAGTCACGGCAACTCGTTTGCCCCGGAGATCTTCGATTCCCGTTATGCCGGACTTCGGACTTGTGACCAACGCCGTCCATTCAGGCGCAGAGTAGACGTAAATTGCTTTGATCGGGTTGCCATTGGCCCGTCCGATGAACGCCGCTGCTCCCGCCGTCGAACCAAAATCGATACTCTTTCCCCTCAAAAACTCCAGCGCTTTGTTGCTACCGAGGCTCTGGACCCATTCTACCTTGATGCTGCTCGACCCCAAATCGTCCTGTAGCCAATGCTTGTTCTTTAGAACCAGGCTAATCGGATTGTAGTAAGCCCAGTCAACTCGAACCGTGTCAACTGGACCGGCGGAGGAAGCCTGGCTCGCCCACAGCGACCAATATAAAAAGCCGAGAACGCAAATCGGACCTAACGCCCGACGGTTCGAGCGCTGCCGAACCCGCAAAGTGCGACGCACCATATGCCGCGCAAGTTCAATCAAAAGAATACTGTATTGATAGGGTTTCACCCACCTCATCTGTAGGTGCAATCCGCCTGAACGCAAGCCGTTTTCAAAGACGCCGACAGGACGAAACTTCCCATCGCTTACCGTGCCCCTTGCAAGACGAGACCGTCCAGGCCAGGGTCTGATACGACGGATCGTAAGGTTATGATGAACTATCGTTTACTCGGTCGGAGCGGGCTGCGAGTCTCTGAGCTCTGCTTAGGAACCATGACTTTCGGAGAAGATTGGGGTTGGGGATCCCCCAAGGATGAAGCCCGGAAAATCTACGACGCGTTTCGCGAAGCCGGCGGCAATTTTATCGATACCGCTAACGTCTATACCCAGGGGTCAAGCGAAACGTTTCTTGGCGAGTTCGTTTCCGGCCACCGGGATAGCGTGGTGATAGCCACGAAATACACCAACGCGTTAACCACCAACGACCCGAACGCCGGCGGAAACCAGCGCAAGAATATGATGCAGGCTGTCGAAGGCAGTCTGCGCCGCCTGAAGACCGATTATATCGATCTCTATTGGCTTCACATCTGGGATCAAATCACTCCAGTTGAAGAAGTTATGCGCGCCTTCGATGACTTGGTTCGCCAAGGCAAAGTTCTTTATGTGGGCGTTTCCGATGCCCCTGCCTGGTGGATCAGCAAAGCAAATACCATTGCCGAGCTCCGGGGTTGGTCGCCCTTCGTTGGCTTGCAGATCGAGTACTCGCTGATTGAGCGAACGGTCGAACGTGAGCTGATTCCAGTAGCCAAAGCTCTTGGACTGACCGTAACGGCTTGGTCCCCATTGGCGGGCGGCGTTCTAACCGGCAAATATGCTTCGGGCGAGGCAGGCGATGCGCGCTATTCCACCGAAATGATGAAACAATGGTTACCAGAACAAACCCGGAGCGCCCGGATCGTTGAAGCTCTCCAGAATGTCAGTAAACAGACCGGACGCAGCAAAGCCCAAATCGCGTTGGCCTGGTTACGGCATCGCGCTGTTCCGGTCATTCCCATAATCGGCGCTCGTAAGCTAACTCAACTCGAGGACAACATCGCCAGTCTGACCCTTTCTCTTACCCCGGACCAACTCGCCTCATTAGACGAGGCCAGCAAAATCGAGCTTGGATTCCCGCACCATTTCTATGCCAGCGAGATGGTGCGCAACTTCGTATATGCCGGTTTCAGGGACCGAATGATTTTGTGAGACGTCAGAAGTGATTGGTTGCCGCTCCAACTTGGTAGGGCAAGGCTCCCGAAAGAACCGCATATTTTACGAGTTAAATCGACGGGCACCGGTTTACTTAGTGGGTTACGCCAAGTGACGCGCCGAGCCGTGGCCCAGTGTTAGACCAAGGCTCGGCGCGCCACAAACCCCAACCGATCGCGTCAATTGGTTGTGCCGATCTTCTCCGATAAAACTTGCGACCTTTCGGGAGACTCGCCCCACCAATGTGGCCGCCCAATCACCTCTCACGGATCATTCTCCGGCCGCAATATAATCCCCTTCGACATGAACAATCTCGATCAGATTGTTGAACGGGTCTCGGGTAAAGAAACGAGGACGAAATGGTAACGCTCTGGCCCCGATGATCTGGAAACCACCGGCTTTGAGCCGGGCGCGGTAATCCTCCAAGTCATTCACCTCGATGCAGAAATGCGGAGACCAATCTGCGGGGACTGATCGAGCGTCCGGAACACAATGAAGTTCGACACCTTCTTCTCCGGTATAAAACCAGATCCAACCCAGCGGTTTGACAACTTTGGGAACCGCCTTTTCTCGAAATCCCATCACCTCGACGTAAAAATTCCGCAAAAGCTTTTCCTCACCTGGAGGAAAAATAATGGTGACATGCTGGAACTTTGGAGTCACCGCCGTTGTCGTACTCATGCGCCCAACATCCGGCGCGTTCCGGCAGTCTGCAAGCGTCGAGGAACGCGTTTACTTTTTTGTAGTACTACGAGGACGCCAGAGATCCTCCTTCACCATGTGTTCGATATCGACTAAGTCATCTCCTGACTGTTCGCCCGTTTCCGCGGACTCGGCGTGGTGGGCTTCTGCCATCAAAGCCATTGCCGCTAAGATCGGTTGTGGGATACCGCCTAACTTGACAATAAACAACGGATTCAAGTCTTGCATACCACAACCAAATAATACTCCGCATTTTGGCTGTCAGCGCTTTTCCGATTTAGATTTGATTAAAATCCGTTTATCAATAATTCCAGTCAGTCTAACCCGCGACGCTTTGGAAAGGAATCAGTACGTATGTATCCAACTCGATTAATTGAATATGAGGACGCCTCAGATGAAGTCCGCCAAGTCTATGATGACATTATGGCGACTCGTAAGGTCGACCAGGTCAATAATTTTTGGAAAGCGCTAGCAAACCATCCGGTAACCCTTCGGCGAACTTGGGATAGCCTAAAAGAAGTAATGGCACCGGGTGAACTAGATCCGTTGACTAAAGAACTAATTTACATCGCAGTCAGTGTTACGAATAATTGCGAGTACTGTATTCATTCCCATACGAAGGCAGCCACTAAAAAAGGCCTCTCTCCGCAAGCGTTTGGCGAATTGTTAGCAGTAATAGCGATGGCCAATGAGACGAACCGTTTGGCCAATGGTTATCAAGTTCCAGTCGATTAAGCGCGTCTCGATATCGAGGCTCGCCAAGTGTTGTTTTTTTTAACGGCTATGTTAACATAGCAGGGGTTAGTCCGGGTAATAAGTATGGACAGCTTTTTCGTCGAAACTAGACGCGGAAGAACATATGTTCAGACCCAAGGGACAGGCGTCCCGCTCGTATTTATCCATGCCGCTCTCTTGAACTCCGGCCTGTGGACTCAACAAATCGAGACATTCTCGGATCTATTTGAGTGCGTTGCTTACGACCTGCGTGGACACGGCCGCACCGGCCTTTCCGGTATGAGACGCTATTCGATCGGCACTTTCGCCGATGATCTCGTTGAGGTCCTTGACGCACTGGAACTGCGCCGGCCGATCTTGTGTGGCCTCTCCATGGGTGGGATGATCGCCCAAAGCTTCGCCGCTAAATATCCAGAGCGAGTGCGGGCTCTGGTGCTTTGCGATACCGGAGTATCAACCTGCCATTATTTAACCGATAGAATTTTGAACCAGGCTATCGGACTGGTGACACCGACGGCAACCCTTCTAGGTGTTTCAGAGTTTCGCCGGTTTACTCATTTGATCAATCAATGCTTTGGAGATCATAGTTGGGTAGCTCAGACTCAGAAAAGCATAGATTTTGTGGAGGATGCGCTTGGATTGGTCAGTCCACCAGAAGTCGTCAAGATCGTGACCGCTATCCGGAAGTTTGATAGTTCTCCGCTCTACCGGCCTAAGGTCCCGGCCTTGATTCTCAATGGGGAAAGCGATTCTCCCTTTATTCTTCGCCACGCCAAAATTTTGCAACAAGCCTACCCGGGCGCCGATTATCGAATTATCCCCAAGGCCGGTCATCTCGCGAATTTGGACAACCCTGAGACTTTCGATTTGATGTTGCTAGAGTTTCTGTCGGAGCTGGCCTCCAAGCGAGCGCGGGAGTTTGCCGTGATGGCCTGGCTTAGCAGTACTTTAGCTAAAGGTCGGAGTCTGATTAAATCTTTCACGTTGAGGAGGGAAACGACGACAGCAGAAAGCGTCGAGCGACCCTAGCCGAAACCGTCTGGTAGCAGGTCACTTACCTTTAGGCTCGATCCCGGCGGGCTCCGCAGTCAGGGCCGATTCTTCTTTTTGTGCCTGAACCGTCAGCCGATCCCAGCCGCTGGCATCTTCCGGTTGGTCTGTCTGGTGCTGTGTTTTGTCCCCCTGTTTAGCCTCGGGCTGCTTTGCGACAGTTTTACGGTCCGCCGACTTATCGTCTTTATTTGCTTGATGCTCTGACTGATTTGTATCAACGCCACGCCCCGTTTTTAGCGTTTTTGCGACATGATTGTAATTGTCTGTGGAACCAGACGTTTCGAGGCTGCGCCGGTGGCTCTGGCCAGCTGTTGACGAATACCGTGACCGGTTCGCGGGGAGAGCGGAACGAAGTTGGTAGGCTGGCCTGACATAAATCACTTGGCCTCCAAGACTCCTCACCACTATGACCCGTTTGACGGCTACGGGACCTGCGGAGTACCGGGCGTTTGGAATTTGATTGTCGTCAGCCCTCGCGATCGCACATAAACAAAGGCCAATTCCAACTCCAGCGATAAGAGATCGCACAATTTTCATTAGATCTTCTCCTACGATTTCAACCGGCTCCCAGATCCTTGGCGGAACCATCCCCATCTCTTTCGTTTAGACGGACTCTGTTGGATCCATCTTCAATCGGATCAGCCTCGTCTTACCCAAATTCCCGGAATTCTCTTCGTTTGCTTCGTTCGCCTCTGTAAAAAATCTTAGGCATGGTCAGTAGCCACGCGTACGACGCGGTCATAGTGGGCGCCGGACCGAATGGTTTGGCCGCTGCTATCCGTATCGCTCAGCAAGGATTTTCTACTTTGGTCTTGGAAGAGAGCACCCAGGTTGGGGGCGCTTGCCGCACCGAAGAGCTCACTCTACCGGGGTTCTGCCACGACGTCGGCTCTGCAGTTCATCCGCTCGCGCTAGGTTCACCGTTCTTTTCGTCTCTGCCCCTTGAGGAGCACGGTTTGAGCTGGCTCCATCCGACGATTCCGCTCGCACATCCGATCGATAAAACCCGCGTCGTCAGTCTTTACCAGTCGCTCGAAAAAACTGCACTGCTCCTAGGACGCGACGCTGACCGTTATAACGAGCTGTTTGGACCGCTGGTTACGAACTGGCAAAGCCTCCTACAAGAGTTTCTCCAGCCGATATTCCATCCGCCCCAACACCCCTTACGAATGGCTCAATTCGGCCTCCTGGCGCTCCTTTCGGTGGAGCAGTTGGTCCGACGCTTCTCGGAAGAAACAACCAAAGCTTTGTTGGCGGGTCTGGGAGCACACTCCTTCTTGTCTTTGAGCGCCCCGGGCTCAGCCTCTTTTGTTCTGATGCTTGGCCTGTTGGCTCACGCGGTTGGGTGGCCAATTCCAAAGGGTGGCGCCGGGTCGATAACTCAAGCCTTGGCGCGTTACTTGTTGTCGCTCGGGGGG
>Ga0207067_10059_pt1 | contig 32780 bp, 36 predicted proteins | sample Alteio_BWMinCont_25_FD_153484 | JGI IMG/M metagenome (GOLD analysis project Ga0207067, IMG submission 153484) | Enriched cells from forest soil in Barre Woods Harvard Forest LTER site, Petersham, Massachusetts, United States -... | ecosystem: Environmental > Terrestrial > Soil > Temperate forest >...
GGGATGACGCCTTTTTAGAGATAACCTGCGGGCGCGGAGCTACGTACAAATGCGAGCCTGTCCTTGGCTTCAGCCGGTTGCAACGCATGCAAGATGATCGTCCCATCGAAACCGGATTTCCTCAGCAATTCCAGGTAGTACGAATAATCCAGCCGCCCTCGTCCGGCGGCGAGATGCCCGGCCTCCCCATCCTTATCAAGATCTTTCGCGTGAGCCAGAACGATGTCGGAACCGAGGAGATCGAATGCTTCGGCGAGTACTTTCCGCATATTCGGCAACTGGCCACGTTGAAAAACATTGGCTCCGTCCATCACGATTTTCAGGCGCGGCGACTTCACCTCGTCGAGAAGCCGTCGAGCTTTCTGCACTGAGTTTATCGTGTTACCGATCTCAGGTTCGACACCCAGCGTTACACCGTATTCTTCGGCGACTTTTACCGCCCTCTCGATCTGGACGAGCAGATCTGACCACGCCTCCGGTGAATCGTTGCCCGGGTGCTTTCGCCACATGCTCTCGGGGTCGCGCGACCCGGTGCATAAAGTGACAACTTCGGCGCGGAGGCAAGGAGCCCACGCAATCAAGCGGTCCAAACCTTCTGCTCCCACCAAACGCGCCTGCTGATCCGGGTCGATCATATTGTAGGTACCGGAAAGGGCCGCGAGCGTGAGATGGCGTCGAGAGAAACCTTCCGTGATGCCCTCGAGAGTAGGTCCTGGAAGCTCGGCCGGAAAACTGTGACCCACGGCAGAAACCAGATCGAATTGGACGCCGGTCGCACCGGTGGCCGCGATCGCGTCCAGATTTGCGTCAAGGGAGACAGCCGGAAATTCCGGAGAAAGCAATCCTAATGTGGCCACTACTTCGTCTTGCCTCCCTGCATGACCTTAAGGAAAAACGGGGCCTTATCCTTCTCGTAGAGAGTGCCAACGATGATATCGAACCCGGGTGGAATTCCGGATGCCGTCATCGATGCGACTGATAATGCCATATAGCTCGACGCTAGCGGGTCCTGCCACATGGCGGCATTCACGTAACCGTCTATTACTTCCTGAGCGGTGTCGATAGAATTGCCCCAGCCGACCACCGGTATCTCTCCGGGCTTGATCCCAACTTGATCAAACACCCGTTTGATGCTGCCGCTGGTTAAGTCGCCGATACAATAGATCGCCTTGATCTTTTTGCGATTGGCGACCAGATAATCGGCCATTCGGCTAATGACCTCAGCCTGGTCCAGCTTGGTCTCCGTAATTTCTGTCGTTACCCCAAGCGGCTTAAACACCGAATCGTATCCCTGAGTTTGCAGCGTCTGATAAGTCGCTCCGGGCACCTCGACGGGCGTCCAAACAAAATCCCCCTGTTTTATGAAATTATGGTCGACCAGATACTGTGCCAGACGCCGGCCGGCAGCAACGTTGTCTCCTCCTACGTAGGCATCACGACCGCTGGATTTATCGTCAGTGTTCAGGATGATGACAGGGATAGCGGCAGCGTGTGCCTCCGCGATGACCTTGGTTAGGCTTCCCGGGTCCGGAGTGCTAGTGACGATCCCCTTAGCGTGAGCGCTAACGGCCGCGCGGACCGCTTCCTGTTGTGACGGAACATCGCCACTATGAAACGAGGTGCGAACTTCGTTGCCTGTATCTTTCGCCCACTGCTTAGCTCCTTCGAGAAATAGCGTCCATACGGGATCAGTCGGCGATCCGTGCGAAACCCAATAGTATGCCGACTTTGTACTCTGGGCTGAACTGATGGATGGAAACAAGCACGCCAGGAATGCCGTGGCGGAAATGGCGATGGTTGGAAATAAATGTTTGCGCACTGGGGTTCCTTTGTTTGGGGGGGCTTAGCGACGAGAAGCGTGGAATAGCGACAGGTCAAGTCTTTCCCAGAAACCAATTTTTGGGTCCATTAATCGATTAAGAGAAATTCACCCCGATCAGACGGACCAACAGAATAGGTCTCCCAGGAAGTGGTTGCCGTTGTTGCCACATTTTTTGACGAAAATAACCAAAAAGAAAGACTCTCAACTCCAGGTATCCTTCGAGGCGTTCAGCTGGAGCTTTAGGTGGTAGTCTTTTCCCTATCCCAGTGCTTTAGCGAGCCGCCCCTGGTAGTTCTCAATCGATCCGAGTAGGCCATTGAAGTCCCTAATCTCGTAGTCCCAACAGGCCAGATTATAGGGTCAGTCAACAAAATCTCCTCCTTGCTGTTTTGAGTTGGTAATAATAGTGGAAGACGGACTTTGAGTTTAGTTGCTACCCAGTAAGCGATAGTGCGTAAGTAGGAGAAGTTGCGAAAACCGCGTGCGCGCCGCTTGGCCAGTTGGATTATCGCGCAAGCTTGTGTCGTTGGTGTCCGTGATGGCGGCGGCCAGTCGTCGGGCTGAATCTTCATCCTGCGCAACAGTTCAAAGAGGTACTTGTTCATGCCGCCGGACCTATTTCTCGGAGGATGGATTGTACCACTAAGCGTGTTATAGTACAGGCGCGCAAATGCAATTGAGCCATCCGATCAAAGACTTGACGTTAGAAGATGGAAAATTGATGCGGGGTGCAACGGGCGGCCACCTCGTTCCCTACATGGATACGCCAGCCGTAAAGGTCACCGGAGTTGGTACGGCGTCCAACGTGGATAAAGATAATTTAGTTAAGTATCCATTGAACCTGAACGTCGTGCCCGACGATATCTGGACCCAACTATTGACCAAGCGGAGGCAAGGTTTCCTGACTCATCTACCCGGCAAAACACTGACAATCTCTTGTGCCCAAGGAGCCCTACAAGAAGAATATGATACTTTGAAAGCGGCTATCGAAGAAGCGAACCGGGCCTACGAGCAAGAGAAGAAAGAAGTTATGACTCTGGTTGAGAGTGATCAACAAGCGAAAGCAAAAGCCGTCAACATTGCCCTGGAACGGCAAGCGCAAATTCAAAAAGAATTGGATGACCTCAAGCTTTAGTCTCCGTTTCTCCCAAGGAATCGTTTAAGGCGCTCGACAGTCTTTTCCGTCCAACCGTACGCCCGTCATCCAAGCGCGAACCCAGTCGAGTTCAGCCCGCGGATGGGCGCTAATGGCACTACCCCAGTGAGAGTCTTTTGTATCGTTCGGCAAACCGTCTGCACTTTTCGCGAAAGACCATATCGCTATCCATCCCGCCCGGATTGGCCAAATTGCTCATAACCTGTCCCGCTTCAGCCTTCTGGCGTGCCATATTAACGATATCGGCTCCGCTTAACGCTATCATCACTTCTAAATCTTCTTTCAGCGCATCGAGCTGCTGTTTATACAACCGTAAAGCTTTGTCATTTTCTTCGAGTCGCTCAACCGTTTCATCGTTCATGAGCGCAACATTAACACTTCGACAGAATAGGCAAACAACGAGGTTAAATCACTTCGCCTTTTTCGCCATCAACTCTTGAAGGTGCAATTGATTCTCTCAGAAGCTTGTCTCCTCTACGATCGTTCTTGTTAAAGCGACTAACCGTAAACATGGACGGAAATCGATCCAACGCCGATAGAGACGCTTATGGCGCGCCTCGCCATTTGATGGTATACTGCGTCGGTTTTTTATGGCGTTTTGGTATCAGGCGGAGGTATTTCCGCCCAACCGGAACCAGGTGTCCGACTGTTGGATTTTCCTGGTTCGGCTTCCTTCGCTATCAACAGGCTCTGACATTATCTGGCGAGCAATCGAAGAACTCATCCGGCAAGAAAATCCTACGATTGGAGATCTTTCCAGTTACCGTTGTGCCTTGGAGTCTCGGTTCTCGGATAAAGAACTCGATAAAGCACCCCATTATATTTCAGAGAGCGGACTTCCAGTGTGGGTCAAGCTGCGACCTTTAGCCTTAACGATAGCTGGGCTCGTACCCAGATAGGGAAGTTCTCTACGACTGTGCGGCCTCCCGTACAACCAGGTCGCAAGCTCGCCAGCATGGATGACTGCCACTCTTTCTAGACGCCTATTCTGGAGCTGCTGGCTACGACCTGGGCAGCCAGAGAATTCCTAGCCGTAATGGCCAGCATCCGGGGCGAGAAGGGTAAGTCGAACCATGAGCCATGCGCTCGCCCGTCAAACAGCTAGCTCCACTCCGAGTCGTAGGCGGAAATTGTCAAGACTTGTGGCTCTCCGTTGTTTTGATTGGGTAATCGCGTGGAGTAGAAGGGTCCGCCGCAGTGCCAGACTTTTGAATTGAACAGAAGAGCGCAAAGGTCTGAAAGAGTAACATGCTCCGTAGGAGCAAAATCTTTATAGTGTGCCGTAAAAATTGCGGGCTAGCTCGGTAGGAGCGGCACATTGTCGACAATATTTGCGCGCACTAATTCGCCGTAGAAGCCGCTCCTACGGAGCTAGCCGCTGGTGGGATACGGTGGGCTATAAAGATTCAGCTCCTACGGAGCACAATTGCCTTTGAAACCTTGAGTTGAAAAAGGGGTCAGCCAACAAATTCTGACAAATCGCTACCTAAGTACCTGAGCCAAACACGCCTTGTAGTCCTCGATTGCGCCAAAGAGATCATTAAATGATTCGATCTTGTACTCCCATTTGGGCACGATCCGCAGCGCGAGCGCTGCTGGGTACCAAGTCTTTGCTGCCTCTACCGCCTCGGTAAGGCTTTGAAAGCACTCCGTTCTTTTGTCGTCGGTCAGGGTGATCATTTGTCGGCCGACGACAATGGCTCAGCCTCATCCAATGAACACTCCTCCACTACACTAAGAACTACATTTCTCGGAACCATAGCCACCACATTTTGATCCTCTAAGAAGGTGTAGCTGTCGCCTTGAGCTTCGACGGTTTCAGCATGGATTCGTATGGGCTCATGCTCTTTATCAAGGAATGAAACAACGAATGTGTTACCGGGCATAAAATGGAGTCAGATTACAGAAAATCTGAAAATTATAAAGAGGATTTGAGCATATTTCGGGTATGCCATCGCTTCGCGCTAACGATCTTTATGCTTGAATGGTTCGGTGAGATCACCTTCCTAAGAAACCACTAAGAGCAGTCTAATGGGAAGTGTGGCTCCCCTAGCGGTCCAAAAGCCTCCAGCGTGCCCGGGTTCCCGGCATCAATATTGCCCCTTGCGAAGCCTGGGTTTTGCCTTAAGTATTTCGTCCTCGCTTTACCGCGTGGTGTAACGGTAACACAGCGCCCTTTGGAGGCGTTATTCATGGTTCGAATCCATGCGCGGTAGCCAGATTCCCTAACGTACCGGGAAACCCAAGAAAGGTTCCAGCATTGCCTGAAATCCGCTAAGTAGGCAAAAGTTCCATTGTCCAACAATCACAGCCCTCATTTACCTTGGGTAGGTCCGGGAGCACATCTTCGGCATACGGCTCCGGACTGTAAATCGTGATCTGTCGCTCGGCAGTGTATCTGGCTAGAAAAGCGGTTTGTACGAACTTCTGCGCTGAGTCGCTTTTGGTAAGCTGATGAAGGCCGCATTCGATACCGACAAGATAGTTGTGGGTCTCGCCCGCTTCTCCCGTTTCTACCCGGACAGCGTAGACGTTTTCGGGCATAGCTGGGAGTATAGCACTTCTGGGTGTGTTTTCCGTCGCATGTGCTTGAAAATGTTGGAATTTTGAGGGACGTCGACCTCTAGAAGTTTGGAGGGACGCGCTCGTCATACCGTACCCTCGGGGCGGGTAGGACTTTTGTCGCGACTTGTCCGACGTAGCTTAAAGGGGGAGATGGGGCGAAGTCGGACAAGTCGCGGCAAGTTCGAGGTCCCTCCGGCACAAAGTCACTATAGAACCCGACATCGACTCCAGACCTCGCTCAATTGACCATCACAACCTTGACATCACCTGCCTGGTCAGCCGGATTAAGGGTAACGCCTTCTGGCGATCTGTGTATTTCGAGATCGATAGAACTCTGGCCGACGCTCAGGCCTCGGATGCTAACCTCCTCCAACGATTTAGGGAGGTGTGGATAGAAGAAGTAAATCGCGGCTTCCGACGCCCGAATGGTTAGGCCAAGGCAGGCTTGTAAGAGAAGAAACACCGCTCCGGCTGCCCAGGCTTGCGGGGCACAGGCCCTTGGGTAAAGGGTCGGTCCTACTCCGCTATGTCTCTTGAAACCGCAGAACAGCTCCGGCATCCGATGGAGATCCAGATAGATAGAGGCTTCGAATAGACCGGACAAAATCTGGCCAGCGAGGTCTTTATGAGGTGTCTGAGCACAGCCAAAAGCGATCAGCGCGTTGTCGTGCGGCCAAACGGAACCGTTATGATACGACATGGGGTTAAAACGTTTTTCGGAGCCGGCAATCGTGCGAACGCCCCAACCCGAAAAGAAGCTTTCTTCGGACAAGGCGCTAATCACTTTCCGTGCTCGTTCCGGTTGCGCGATCCCGGTGAAAAGACAATGACCGGCGTTTGAGCTGCGTACGCGGCATTGGCGCTTACCTTTATCCAAGGCCAACACGTAGAAAGAAATGGCGTCACACCAGAATGCCTCTTCGAATCGTTGACGAAGGGATTCGGCTTCCTTTTGTAGGGTCTCGGCTTTTTCGGTGTGGCCGAGGGTTTTCGCCAAACTAGCAGCGCCCCGTTTCGCCGCGTACACGTAGGCTTGCAGTTCACAGATGGCGATCGGCCCTTCAGCTGGTTGGCCGTCGGCATGAAAAACTGAATCCGAGGAATCTTTCCACCCTTGATGGATCAAGCCGTTTTGCGACCGGCGCCCATATTCGACGAAGCCGTCACCGTCCCGGTCTCCAAATCGGTCGATCCAGTCCAAAGCCAGCTCGATGTTGGGCCATATCGTCCGGATCAATTCTTTGTCTCCGGTTCTTTCGAAATAGGCGGCTGCTAAGTACACAAACAACGGCGTGGAATCCGCACTTCCGTAATACCGGCCGAACGAGACTTCGCCGATCCGAGCTAGCTCGCTCTTCCGAGTTTCATGAAGGATCTTACCGGGCTCCGCATCCTGCGCGGGTTTTTGCTCGGTGGCTTGAGTCGACGCGAGATATCGCAGGACACCTTTGGCGACTTCCGGGTCGATCCAGAGATACTCTAAAGCAGTAATGATTCCGTCTCGTCCGAACACCGTGCTAAACCAGGGAACGCCGGCATACGGATATAACCCTTCCGCAGTCGGCGTGATCATCATCTCCAGGTCAGCTTTAGACCGGTTGATCCAATCGTTGAAATGTTCGTTCGATGTTTGGATTTCGCATCCGCCGGTCTGAAGTTCCCCGCTCCGCATCTTCCGGGAGTGACCGGTATTGATGGCAAATCTCTGGTCAGGGTCTGCCAAGCAGGAGACCGTTAACGTAACCAGCTTCTCCTCCTGAGGTCCGAGCTCGATCAAGAAGCGCATGTCCGAGGCGCCGACTTGGACTGGCCTGAAGTTCGAGGCGATAATTGTCTTTCGTAGGACTTTGTCTAAACCTCGGTAGGAAAACGTAAGCGAAGTGTCGTTCGCCTCAGCGCTGAGCAACTGCCTTGGGTTCGCTCTAGGATAGCCGCGAATCTCAAATATATCGGCGAAATCCGCCTCCAGTTCTAAGATCAACTCAAGAGAGGCCGAAAGCAGCCCATAATTCCGGACCCGGATCTCTTCTTCGCAAGCATTGTCGCGAAGAAATTTAGTGCGTTGGAGATGGACAGAGCGGCGCGACACTGTGCGACCATCGGGAAGATCGAGGTCAGGATTTGTAAGATCGATAATCAATCGAGCGTTATCTTGGGTAACCGCCGAACTGAGCAACACCAACGGCCCGTTCGCCAATCGCAGCACTGACTTCGAAAGGTGCCTCGATTCGTTATAGAAAAGGCCGTGCCCATCGGAACCAAGTGGACGGAGGTCGCCGCATCGGTCGAAGACCGCGAACAGATCACCCCGCATCAAGACTCGGGTCTGGATATCGATCAGTGGAGACCGGGTGTGGATATAGGTATCGTTACCAAGCTCGATGATGTCAGGCATAGGGAGGTGAAGGTCGGTAGGGACGAGCTCCTGCTCGTCCGTTTTTTGATTTGGATGTTTCGTCTCCGCCCCCGGATGAGCAGGAGCTCATCCCTACCGGTCGTTGAGCACCTTCACCTCCTCGGCCACAGCTTGCAATTCAGCTCCGTAGGAGCGCAATCTTTATAGCTACAGCCAACCAAAACACGAAAGCTCCGTTAGGAGCGGCATAGAAGGGTGGTTCCCAAATAATATCGCACCTACGATTATTGTGAGCGGTGTACTCGCCGTGATTGACGGGTGAGATTTGCTGCGCACGTTTGTAGCCGAGACCCTGAGTCCTTGTGGGAGTTGCCGTTTGTGCGTAGCCATATCGTATGATCGAACGAATTCGTGAACTCCTAAGAGCCAGAGAATGGCAACCGTTTACTATCCACCTGGTCGGCGGTGACTCGATCTACGTGAGAACTCGCGACCACGTTTGGGTCACCCCCTCCTGGCGACTCGTTTTCGAAAGGGAGGGTGGGCAAATCGGCGTTGTTGGTCCGGACCAGATGGACCAAATCACCGGCGTAGAACTGAAGTCGATGACCTTCGGCGAAATAGAAAGTCAGACCGGGTAGGTCAGGCTAATTTTTTTCACAACAACTCTGAGGGCGCGAGCGCTGACGCGAAAGTGATCTCCGGTTGCCAAATTCTCTTGGAAATCGGAACGCTAAGGACTGATTCTAAAAACCCGAGTCTATGTCGATAGCCAAGCACGTGCTAGTGTTACTAATTCTAACAGTTGGTATTCAGCGCCTATCGGGACAAACCTATAAGCCTAGCATTACCAGTTGGACACCTTCCGGCGCCGGTTTCGAGTCAACTGCAGCGCTTCCGCACGGCGCGGAAATCCGAATCCTAGTGGTAACCACAGGACATACCGCGAAGTCGCAGGGCGAAGTCATAGTCTACCCCGAATCTCCGGGTTACGCGGTTAATCCCGTCGCCCGCTGGCCTTTCGTCAAAAACGGACAGTCCTTAGTTTTTCGAGTTGTACAGCACGCCGGCGGTCGGTTTTACATCGAGGCAGGAACTCCGAGTCCGTATCTGAGGGCGGACTCTTGTACAAGGCAGGCCGACTATGACCAGTTAACGTTCGACAAAGGTTGGATACTCAACGTTAAGGTTTTTCATGAATTTTAACGAACCGCGTTTGCAATTGACTGTGGTTGATTGAGTTGTTGTGTAACTTCGTCCCTTTCCAGAGGGCCCGACTATGTCATCTTCAGCTCCGTTGTCCTGGGTTTTCGACGCAGATTATCTCCAGGCTTGTAATTGCGACTACGGGTGTCCGTGCGAGTTTTCCGCTCCGCCAACACCCGGCTTTTGTGAAGGCACAGGGGCATGGCTAATTAAAACTGGCCACTGCGGGAATGTGTCCCTTGATGGTCTCGGCCTGGCGTTTGCTGCACATTGGCCGAAGGCGATCCATTTGGGCGGTGGCACCGTCTCGATCTTTATCGATGAGCGGGCCAACCAAGAGCAGCGTGAAGCGTTGGAGAACATCGCCTTTGGGAAGCTTAGTGGCCTTCCGTTCGAAATCCTGGCAACCACCTTCACCAAGGTTCTACCGACCGCTTTTGTTCCCTTTGAGGTCCATTTGGATGGCCGGAATAGTACGGCTCGCGTCGGCGACCAGATCTTATTTGGTCTCGAGCCGGTCAAAAATCCGGTGACTGGAGATCCGGAGTTTGTCCGAATTGAACATGCCACTGGGTTTATCTTTAAGGGGGCGGAAGTTGTTTCGGCACGCGACATCCGAGTCTCTAGCGGCAGTATCAATTTCCAGTATTCAAATAAGGCCGGGTTCGTGACCGAGGTCCATTACCACAATTAGGGACCGTTCACTGGAATGTTGCCATGCTGGAAAGGACGATCCAGGCTGTAGCCCAAAGAGATCGCTTGGTGGTGGGGTTTGCGCTCGGCGGCATCGCTGCCGTAGCTTGGTTATATCTGGCGCATGAAGTAGAACGATTCGCTGCGACCGGAGTCTGCCAATGCGCGGCCGTTGTGATCGGTGGCGCCGACCTGGCGCCCTGGTCACCCCAGACTTTGGCGCCACTGTTTCTGATGTGGACGGAAATGATGGTGGCAATGATGCTGCCCGCGGTCACGCCACTGGTTCTGCTCTTTTCGAACGTAGCCCGGTCGCGGCGCGCGCGCGGTCATCCGTACGTTTCGACGGCATTCTTCGTTGCAGGATACTTTGCGGTCTGGACGCTTTTCAGTCTGATCGCAGCATTGGCCCAATGGATCTTGCACGGCTTCGCGTTGTTATCGCCTCAGATGACGGCAGACAGTTCGATTGTCGGAGGGCTGATCTTCTTGGGAGCAGGCGCTTTCCAGTTCTCGCCGCTAAAGAAAGTCTGTCTCGCTCATTGCCGTTCACCCTTGAACTTTCTTATGACCGATTGGCGAGACGGACGAGCCGGAGCTTTTCTCATGGGATGGAAGCATGGCCTGTTCTGCACGGTTTGCTGTTGGCTTTTGATGCTACTGCTTTTCGCGGTCGGCGTGATGAATCTGCTCTGGATCACGGTGCTGGCGGTCTTTGCTTTATCCGAGCGGATTACGCCAAAGACCTGGCATCTATCGCAAATATCCGGGCTCGCCCTGCTCGGGTTCGGTGGGTGGTTAATTTTCGCAGCGAGGGCAGTTAGCTAACTGCTCTCGTGCCTTGCTTTGGCCCGTGGTCTATCCCGGCGAGCTTTGGAACGTGAGGGAGATTCGCCAGGTCTAGCTCGGGCACCGCGGAATACCTGCCTGACTAACTTGTCGCTGAACTCTTCGGTCAGTGGTGACGTCCGGAACAGAAGGCGATAAAAGATCGCACCGAACACCGCATCGATAATCAGCTGCGGATCCACATCGCTCGCCAGTTCCCCGCTTTTTTTGCCTCGCTCGATATCAGCGGCGTCCGCCTCCTCGTGTCCCCGGATATGTTTGTCAAACAGCTCCCGGAGAATCGCCGGCTCGCTTTGACCTTCGGCAATCAACTCGGACAGCACCTTACCCAACTGTCCGTTCAACGGCCCGATCAAGGCACGTGCCGCATCCCGGATCGCCTCTTCCGCCGTCCCGACTGACGGCGGCGGCAAGGCGACGGCGATTCGTTCCTTGAACATGGCCAACACAAGCGAGGCCTTGGTCGGCCACCACTTATAGAGCGTGGGCTTGCCTACGCCAGCCCTTTTAGCAACGGCCTCCATCGTGAGGTCACGGACCGAACGCTCCTGCAGCAGCTCAAAAACGGCATCCAAAATTTTCGCATGGGACTCGGCTGCTTCAATGGGCGGGCGGCCACGACGGAGCGGAGCAATATCTTTAATAGACACGAATTAAGTTTAACAGAACGTAAAGAAAAATCATTTGACGATACTGATTTCACATTTAATAATACGGAACGTTCAGTAAATATTATTTACGACCTCAACCCGGTCGTGGACTCACTTAATCAACGGAGACTTTATGAAAATCTTACTGACTGGTGGTACGGGCAAAGTGGGTAGAGAAGTAGTCAAGGCCCTGCTTCGCGGTGAAGCGTCTGTGCGCGTCCTGACTCGGAACAAGGAGGCAAAACTGCCCGACGGGGCAGAGGTAGCTATCGGTGATCTGCTCGACCCCGGCTCGGTCCGCTCGGCACTGAACGGCATCGACAAGCTGTTCCTGCTGGTTGGCAATGCGGCCGATGAGCTGACACAAGCTCTGCTTACAGTGGCCTTGTCTCGGGAAGCAAAGGTTAAGCACATCACTTACCTCTCTGTTTACCAAGCCGAGCGGTTCCCGGACGTTCCGCATTTTATTGGCAAGTACACCGTTGAGACATCTCTTAAGGAGTTTGATACCCCGTTCACTATCTTGCGGCCGGCCTATTTCTTCCAGAATGATGCCCAGCTCAAACCTGTGCTGACTGGCGCCGGTTTATACCCAACTCCCATTGGCAAAGCTGGAATCGCCGCAATCGATGTTCGAGATATTGCCGATGCCGCTGTCGTTTCGTTAACGACCGACGGGCACAACGGGAGGACTTATAACCTCGTCGCAGCGGATCCAGTGAGCGGACCCAGTGCCGCGGCCATTTGGAGTGAAGCGTTGCGCAAGGAGGTTCGTTACGCCGACCTTCCGATGGAGGCGTTCGAGGAACAAATCCGTCAAATGTACCCCGCTTGGCTCGCGATGGACGTCCGGCTTATGTTCCAGGGATACCAGGACCGAGGCTTCGTTCCGAGTAAGGCCGATGTCGCCACGCTGACCATGCTCATCGGCCATGCCCCTAGGCGGTACAAGGATTTCGTGCGTGAGACGGCTGCAGAGTGGAGAAAATGACCGGCGGCGGCTGACGCAGGCTTCGAGACCAGCGGTGGGGATGAGCTCCCGCTCATCCGGCCTTGACTCAACCATTGCATCTTGAACCGATAGGCTATGGGACAGTTTCCTGACGATCCCGGACGAGCGGGAGCTCGTCCCTACCGCTACTTCTTCTGCAACAAGCTATGGCCGGTCATCGCTTTGGGTTGCGGCAGGCCGAGCATTTCCAGCAGCGTCGGAGCTACGTCGGCCAGGATACCATCCTTAAGCGTGTACTGCTCCGCGTCCGCAGCGACGTAAAGGAAGTGGACCAGGTTGGTGGTATGCGCGGTGTTTGGCGAACCGTCCGGGTTGCGCATCAGCTCACAATTGCCGTGATCGGCGGTGACTAACGCCTTGCCGCCTAAACGGAGGACTTCCTCGATCACTTGACGAACACCGTCATCAATCGTCTCCACAGCCACAATGCCGGCTTCAACCACCCCGGTATGACCGACCATATCCGGGTTAGCAAAATTCAAAATGACCAGGTCGTAGTCTTTGAGCCGCTTCACCACTTCGGCCGTGACTTCTTTCGCGCTCATTTCCGGCTTGAGATCGTAAGTCGCGACCTTAGGCGACGGAATGATTACCCGATCTTCGCCTTCGAACGGAGTCTCAACTCCGCCATTAAAGAAGTAAGTGACGTGAGGATATTTCTCTGTCTCGGCGATCCGTAGTTGGCGTTTGCCGGCATCGCTCACAACCTTTCCCAGAATGCCGTTCAGCGATTGGGGATGAAAAACCGCCGGACATTGATAGGTCTCATCGTACACCGTCAGTGTCGCGTATTGCACTTGGACAAATGCTCCCCGATCGAAGTCGGAGAAATCAGGAAAAAGAAATGCGCGGGAGAGTTGTCGAGCGCGATCTGCCCGAAAATTAAAGAAGAACACCACGTCACCGTCCCGGATCCGTTGTTGGTCCGGCAGGTCGAAAATTAACGGCTTCAGAAACTCATCGGTCTCGCCTGCCTCATATCGTTTCCGAACCGCTGTTTCCGGGTCGGACTGACTGAGTTCGCCTTTCCCCCAAACAATAGCGTCCCAAGCGAGTTTGGTCCGATCCCAACGTTTATCACGATCCATCGCGAAATAACGGCCAATCACCGTCGCGAGCTTTGCCCCGGTGTCGTGGATCCCTTTGTGGACCGCTTCGAGATAACCGGCGCCTCCGGTCGGCGAAGTATCACGGCCGTCGGTGATGGCGTGAACGAGGACGTCTTTCACCCCGGCCCGAGCAGCGGCTTGCACCAGGGCGATCAGGTGATCCTGATGACTATGAACCCCTCCATCCGAAACCAATCCCAGAAAATGTAACCGGGACTGTTTCGCTTTGGAGAACGCGTCCGTCAAAACCGGGTTCTGGTCCAGCTCTCCCTCCACAATCGCTTTATTAATCCGAGTCAGATCCTGATAAACGATCCTCCCGGCGCCAAGATTCAGATGTCCCACTTCAGAGTTGCCCATCTGTCCTTCCGGTAGTCCAACGTCCATCCCGCTAGCGCTCAAATGGCTCATCGGATACGTCTGATAGAGATGGTCGTGAAATGGGGTTCGAGCGAGCAAAGTCGCATTCCCATCCGCTTCGGCCCCTGCTTTGCCATGAGGATTAATCCCCCAACCGTCGCGGATGATTAGAATGACCGGCTTACTCATAAGTTAGACGTGAGATATGAGACGTGAGAAGTGTGATTGGTGGAAGACGCGCCTACCACAAACCGGCCCGACTACGAAGAAGCCTTTGACGGCGCGAGCCTCGTTTAGGAGGCGAACTAATTCACCGCGAAGACGCAGCGCTCACAGACAAACATCAATTTCGAGTCTCTGTGAACTCTGTGTCTCTGTGGTGAATTTCGATTGTTAGCGTTTCGCAGCTTTGGCGGCGTTTTTCTTTCTCTGAAGATAATCGCGACGACGACGGCGTTTTTCGACTTTGTTTAATTGTTTTCCCATTGAGTTTGCCCTTACGAGTGCGGGCCGAGGATGTCAAATGGGACCCGGCCCAGACTTGGTGGGGCGAGGCTCCAGAACGACCCAGGACATGCCCAGCGTTTATCGTGAATTAGTTGTCGAGCTGTGTTGTTGGGCCGGTGAATCCGCCGAGCCGTTGGTAGCACCCAATCATTTGGCGCTGCTAACCCTACCGGGCCGTTCGAGAGCCTCGCCCCACCAAAACTACTAGCCCGCTGCCACCAACTCGCCTGCGGGTGGCGCTTCGATATGGAACTGCTCAGGCTTCGGGCTTGGGCCGTTGACGTGGGTCCTTCCCCAGTAATCGCTGAACGTTTCCCGCTGATACCGGTCGCGAATGAATCCTTCGAGAAGCTCACGCACACGACCCGGAATTTCCGCGATGGGAAGTGACTTTTGTTGCAGGCCGACCAAACGTTCACCCGTAAGCGAGCCGCCCACGTAGAATGCATATTTGCCTGGTCCTCGGCCGACGAACGCAATATCCGCATTGTAGGGGCGAGCACAGCCGTTTGGGCAGCCGGTCATGCGGATCAAAATCGGTTCTTCCGAGAGCCCGAGACCGGCCATAACCTCTTCGATTTTGTCCAGAACACCTGGGAAAGCTCTTTCGCTTTCGGCTAAAGCTAAACCGCAGGTCGGCAATCCCACACAAGCTTGTGCTAGCTGCCGAACTGGAGTCAGATCTTCCGGCCGCTGAATGCCGTGCTCTACCAATATCTTATCCACCGCCGGCTTTTGCGCGGGATCGATATTGTAAAAGATTAAGTTACAATTGGTGGTTAATCGAACTGGAAACCCGAACTCTTGTGCAATCTTTGCAAAAGCGCTCCGGGTGTTCACTCCTTCGGCATCCTGAATCCTCCCCTCCTGGATCCACACCCCACAAAACAGTTTTCCGTCGCCTTGCTGATGCCAGCCCAAGATATCGCTGACCGTGTCCCACCGAATCTCCTTCGGAGACTGAAGATTGAAAGGCAGTCGAGCCTGTACCTCCTGTCTGAACCACTCAATCCCTTTTTCGTCGATCAGATATTTCAGGCGGGCCCGTTTCCGGTCTGTCCGGTTACCGAAATCGCGCTGCACCGTGACAATCGCAACTGCGGTCTGAATCACCTGATCGCGTCCTACGTAACCCAGAGGTTTGGCTAAAACCGGGTAAGTATCCTGTTTGCCGTGGGTCATGCCGAAGCCGCCGCCCACCACGACCGTGTATCCCTTAACCTCGCCTGCTTCGACCTGAGCAATAAAACCGAGATCGTTTGCATAAACGTCAACGTCATTTCGCGGAGGAATCGCGATCGCGATCTTGAACTTACGGGGAAGGTATTGCTTCCCGTAGAGCGGCTCTTCCGGGGGATTGGTCTCGGATGAGCGGGAGTTTTCGGATGAGCCGGAGCTCTTCCCTACCGGTAGTTTCTCGTCGTTCAGCCAGATGTCAGCGTAAGCCGTCGATCTCGACAGGAAGGCTTGGCTGAGCTCCTTAGCCAACTGTTGAGCATCGCGATGAGCGGGATCAGCAATCGGTGCAGCCGCTGCGATCGTGTTTCGTACTACATCGCCGCAGGCGCCCCAGGTCGTGACTCCTGACTCGTTGATCCGCCGGATACATTCCTTTAGATCGCCCTTTAGGACGCCGTGCGTTTGAAAACCTTGGCGGGTCGTAATGCGGAGGGTGCCGTTGCCGAGCTCTCCTGCAATTTTGTCATGCTCCAGATACTGCGCGGCGGTTAAATCTCCGCCCGGCAATTTTGAACGCACCATGAACATCCAGGCCTTGTCTTGATTCTGCGCTTTTCGAGCGGCCCGCTGATCGCGGTCGTCCTGTTGATACGTCCCGTGGAACTTCAGTAGTTGATATTCGTCCTCGGAAAAATGGCTGCTGCCCGCGGCAAGGCTCTCCCGGATGGTCCCTCTTAGGGCACGACTTTCGGCCTTGATTTCCTCGACGTTTTTTGATGACATGGCAAGCTATCCCTTAGAAAAACTCTATTCTCCGTAGGGATATAGCCTTTTTGAGGCTAACGCAAACTGAATTGGTAGGTTCGCAACGTTCTCGTGCTCGTCAACTTTGGTGGGGCGAGAGGCCTGCCGCGCCGTAGGCTTGAGGGTCTGGAGCAGATTGTTACACTTTGATGACTATTGCGATGCTCCTGACCTAGCTCCGTAGGAGCGAAATCTTTATAGACACAATGCCAAAAACACGCCCAGCTCCGTTAGGAGCGACATATAAACAAGACGTTCCTTTCCGCTGGTCCCGCCCAAAACCAGATGCCGCTCCTAACGGAGCTAAACGCGTTTTGTTTAATCGAGACTATAAAGATTTCGCTCCTACGGAGCTGGCCCGGAGCATCGCAATACCAAATAAACCACACCTGATCAAACCAGCGATGTCGATCAAAGTGTAACAATCTACTCGAGACTCTTAAACAAGGCAGCGCGGCAGGCTCTAGCCCCACCAAAAATGACGAGCAGGACGGGTTTGTAGCACACTTTTTTCGCTATGGCCCGCAATCCTCCGCGCACCCGACATGCGTAATTATCACATGAAACGATTGATCCTCTTCGGCTGGCTCTGCTGGGCCGCTATGGCCTACGCCGGTCAGACAGTATTACAATTCAACATGATGAGCCAGGCCGGAGCGCCGGTAACGTATGTTTTCGCTCTCCCGGACGACTATGCCGTCGCTCAACCCCCGGTTGAAGACTTGCATGGAAAGCTTCAACATGAGGCAGGAGTCAACGCGTTGACTTGGGCCAAACAATTTTACGGCGCCCGAGACGTGTTTCTAACCGGTGTCGATCTTAAGGAGTCACCTGCACCTTATTTTCTAGCCAATTTCGATGGCGAAGTAAACGGCGCGCGCCAACACTTCTTTGCAGTGGTGCTGGTCAACGGAACCGTGGTCCAACCCACCCAACTGGTTGCTGCGCAATAGAGCCAGACCTGACCGTCTACTTAAGCCCCGCGGCAGCCATTACCCCTTGCGTAACCCTTTTCTGGAATAAGAGATAGGCGGCTGCCGTCGGGATCGATGCTAAAACGCCGGTCGCGCAGATTTTAGCGAAAAAGACACCGTAAGCGGACTGTACCTGAGTCATCCCGACCGGAACCGTGAGCATCGGAGTCGAATTCGTTACGATGAGTGGCCAAAAGAAGTTATTCCAGGCGCCGATGAAGATGATGATGCTCATCGCGCAGATAATGCTCCAGTTAAGGGGCAAATAGATATTGAACAATATCTTGAAGTCACTTGCTCCATCGATTAAGGCGGCATCGCGAAAATCTCGAGGCACCTCATCGAAGAACTGCTTAAAGACGATGACCGCCAGTGGAGTAGCGACTTGAGGAGCAATCAGTCCCGCAAAAGTGTTCACGAAGTTTAGCCGCGTCATGAACATGAACAACGGGACGGCCATGGTCGCGAAGGGTAACATAAAGCCAACGAGAAGCGCAGCGTAAAGCAAACGTCGCCCCGCAAATTCCAGCCGGGACAAGGCGTAGGCGCACATCAGAGAAAACAAAATACAGAGGAAGGTCACGCTGACCGACGTGATCACGGTGTTGAGATACCAACGGAAGAACGGGCTATTCTGAATAACGTAAACAAAAGCGTCAAAGTTAGGTGGCCAGGGAAAAAGCGCAGGCGGATTAGCAATCGTATCATTTTCGCTTTTTAGCGACGTTGTCGCCATCCAATAGACCGGGAAAAGCCACACCACCGCCAGCACCACGGTTAAGGCGGTGCAAACCAAGCCGAGAATAGAAACCTTCTCCGTTTTCATTAGGTAGGCTTTACCCGAAGGACACGTGATTGAATCAGGGAAACCGCCACAATGATAACGACGAGCGCTATTGCCACCGCAGACGCGTACCCGCCACGGTTCTGCTTAAACGCCTCGCGATACATGTAGAGAAGAACAACGGTGGTCGAATTAGAGGGGCCGCCATTGGTGAGCAGGTAGACCTGATCAAAGATCTTGAATTGGAGAATCAGCTGCAGAACCAAAACCAGACTAGTCACCGGCCAGATCAACGGACACGTAACAAAGCGAAATCGTTGAAAGCCGTTGGCCCCATCCAAAGCGGCCGCCTCATAGTACTCGTTAGGAATATTTTGAAGACCAGCGACAAAGAGAAGCATATTGAACCCGACGGTCCACCAGACGGTAACGATGGCGACGCAAGGCATGGCCAAAGCAGAGTCCCCAAACCAGGCGGTGGTAGTACCGAGAAGATTGTTCACGATGCCGAAATTGGCGTCTAAAATCCAGAGCGCTGTATTCGTCACAACGCTGACGGGCAGGACGAACGGCAAGAAAAAAGCCGACAAGATCGGTAAACGCAACCGTTTCAACCGCAGCACTAACAACGCTAAAAAGAATCCGATGGCAGTATTAGGAACGACGGTTAAGAGAACAAAATAGACCGTATGCCAAACTGCCGCCCAGAAGTCTCGGTCAGAGACAAGCTCTTGATAGTTAGCCAGCCCAATGAGTCGTCCTTCGCCGGCAATATCAGAATTGGTTAAACTTAGATAGGCAACTTGCAGCGCAGGATAGATGAGAAATAAAACGTAGAATAGGACGAATGGTGCTATCAACACCCAGGCGGTCCGCGAACTTTTCCTCCGCTTTCTTTCTAGGCCGTTCGGCTCGGCTGGCGGCATCGCGAGAGGAACTGGCTCTGGGCTAAAGTTAAAGGACCGCAGGGTGTTTTAGCTTAGCGCTATTGCTGCTGTTTCTGGAATTTTTCCAACTCAGCAGTGAATTGTTTCAGCGATTGCTCGACGGGTGCCTGTCCATTAACCGCCGGCACTAAGAAATTGCTGATCGGGTCAAAGGTCGGACCACCAACCCCGAAGATCGGCAGAGTCGGCTCGAAAGCGACATCCTGAGCGGCCTGCACACTGTATTGGTTATTAGGCGACATCTGTTTGTAGGTATCGCTTTCCTGGACCGGCAGGTAGGCCGGAATGTGACCTCCCCCCGCCCAAGTCGTTTGTTTAACCACATAGGCCGCGAACTTCAGTGCCGCGGCTACTTTTTCGGGCGTGGCCGGCGTTTTACTATTGTTCGGGATCGCCAACTGATGAGAATCGGCCCAAGTCTCATTGTTCCCAAAGAGTTTGGGGAAGGCCACGATGCCGTAATCAAAAGGCAATTTCCCTTGTTTCTGTAGGTCGACCAAAGTCGGGACCTCCCAATTACCATTGATCATGAAATCGGCTCGCCCGGCCGTAAAGAGAGCAACCATGGCTGGATATCCAGTGTTCTTCGGGATTAATCCATCCTTAGACCAATCCGCCATATTTTGCAGGGACTTGAGACCCTGAACGTTCACATCATCAAAGCTAAATTGACCACCTTTAACAAAGTCTCCGTCCTGCTGTTTAAAAAAGGTGTACCAGATTCGCCAGAGCGATGCCGGATCTTGCGAATAAATATTGGCCGAAATCGGAATCAGATGCGTCTTCGATTTTGCCTCGGTCAGCATCTTGTTAAACGCTTCCAGCCCGTCCAGGCCGGTTGGTTTGCCGTCAGAACTTAGCAAACCTGCTTTGCCCAACGCGGTTTTATTGTAATAAAGGACCAGCGTATGGATATCGAGGGGCACCCCGAAAAGATCGTCGCTTCCGCCGTATTTCTTGCTGATCTCCAGGGAGCGTTGAACCAACGAGGCTTGGAAATCGGAAGCTTTCAGACCCGCGGCTGCCAACTCCTCCTTCGTGAGTGGGCGCAAATCTTTGGTCGAAACACCGGCCGGAAAATGGGAGAGGTGGTAGGTCATGATGTCCGGGGTTTGACCGGCCACCACCGCGGTATGGACTTTAGTATAAAACGGTTCGCCCCAGGTCAGGGTCGACTCGGTGACGTGAATATCGCTTTGGCTCTTGTTGAACTCCTCAACAATTTGCTTCATGCGGATTCCATCTCCGCCACCAAGGAAGTCCCAATAAGTGAGTTCCAGCGGAGCCGCTGGAGCATAAGCCCGAAGGCTTAAAACAACCGCGAAAACAAGGGTTAACGTTTTCATGCCAGGGGGAACACAGGTATTATTTCGATATAAAAAGAAAAGGTAGGCGGTTCAAGGGGTTTTGTAGTTGAGGGTCAATACATCCCACGACAAGGGCGGTATTCGGAGGGTAAAACTATCGTCACGCAAAGAAAAATCCTGATGGGCTTGGGGAACGACTGCGTCAGGATCAGCTGCTGTGTTTGTTCGTTGTAGATTGCTCCCGGTGATTCGTTGTCCGTTCGCTTTCTGAAAAGCTGGGAACCCCCGGAGCAAACCATCGACCTCAACTTCGCTGTCTGGACTTCGATTCAAAAGGAAGAGGGTTACTGCCTGCGACTCAGGGCGGAAGACGGCAGTGACCACCAGCTCAGGGGCTTCCCCAGCGGTTTTGGTGGTGACTTTCGGTCCCTCAATCCTGGTCTGCAGCACACTGCCGTGCGCTAGCTCCGCGACGAGTTTGAACGGGTGAAAAATCGTTTGCCGCCACGCCGGCCCGCCAGGTTCCGTTTTGATCGCACCAATCACATTTACTAGTTGTGCCAGACACGCGCATTTCACCCGATCCGCGTTGTTCAGCAGGGTGATAAGAGCGCCGCCGACCATTAACGCGTCCATCAGATCGTAAACTTCTTCAATCAACCGCGGCGCAATCGGCCATCCAGGTTGTTGATGGTCAGCTTCGGAGCGCGCTTTGTACCAGACATTCCACTCGTCGAAGGAAAGCATCATCCGTTTTGCCGATCGCCGTTTAGCCGCGACCGCATCGCTAACCGCCGCTGCCTCCTTAATGAAGCGGTCCATGATGTCGATATTGGCAAAGAACTCGGAGCTGTCATTGAGAGGGTTCGCGAAGTACATGTGCAGCGATAAGAAATCGACATGGTCGAACGTGTGCTCCATCACTTCATATTCCCAGGCACCGAAAGTCGGCATCGCTCGGTGCGATGATCCGCAAGCCGCCAATTGAAGAGAAGGGTCCACCCATTTCATGACCTTCGCTGCTTCGGTGGCCGCCCGGCCATATTCGGAAGCGGTTTTTTGGCAGATCTGCCACGGTCCATCCATCTCGTTTCCCAAGCACCAGAACTTCACTCCGTGCGGCCACTCATAGCCGTGGCTCTTGCGAAGCTCGCTAAGCCGAGTTCCACCGGGATGATTGCAATACTCGACCAACTCGCGAGCTTCGTCCGGACCTCGAGTTCCCAGATTCACGCCCAGCATTGGTTCGATACCGGCTAAGCGACACCAGGTGATAAACTCGTTGGTGCCGAACTGGTTGGTCTCGGTGCTGGCCCACGCCAGATCGAGCCGAGACGGCCTGGCTTCGATCGGACCAACGCCATCTTCCCAATTGTAGCCCGAGAGAAAGTTCCCGCCGGGATATCGCATAATAGTCGGACCCAACTCCCGCACGAGGTCCAGAACATCCAAACGGAAACCGTGCTTGTCGGCGGTCGGATGGCCCGGTTCGAAGATTCCCGTGTAGACACAACGCCCCAGATGCTCGACGAACGCGCCAAACAGGCGGCGATCGATTTCGGAAATGGTAAAATCGGCGTCAAGAGTGATACGAGCTTTTTTCATGATTGTTGTTCAGGGGTTGGTGGGGCTCGCAAAAAACGCGCGGCGCAACAACGAGCGCGAACGTTCACGGATACCGCACCATAAATCAACCGTGGAGACTGATTTACCGCTTCCCATGAGAGGATTGCAAACGAGCACTTCCAAATTCTTTGTTCTGACGAAGAGGGCCCTACGGAGGAGCGTTCCATCCCGCGCGGGTGTCGACGTAGGCCCACGGGCGTCGCGTCTCTCCCGACGACATACCTGAAAACAGTTTGCGAGCGTCGACAACCGTTTTAGCTACGAAAGCTGAATGCAACACCCGTCCGATTTGGGTGGTGCCGGCCGCCCATCCAATCACCAATCACCGATCACGGATTACTGATTACCACCATCCACATTCTCCCTTCTGGCTCCTGGATTCTGGCTCCTGTATCCTACTCTGCAGATGAGCGACTTTTTCCAACACGGTCTAATCAGCACGTTACATCGCCTGAACCAGGCTGAACCTGATGAGGATCAAACACTGCGGGAGGCTGGAGTCGGCCTTCTCTTGCCTTGTCATGCCCGTGATATCGACAGCAAGCCGCTGATCGACACAGTAGCGACGCTCAACCAACTCAGCCTTTTCGAGCACGCGATCATTTCAGTAAATGGCTTCGCGTCAGTACACGACGCGATTGACTTCTGGTCGCAACTCCGAACTCCCCACACCCTCCTTTGGAATGATTCACCCACTTTCATCTCCTGGTTGCGAAACCGCGATCTGCCGGCGGTCTCCGGAAAAGGATTAAATCTTTGGAGCGGCCTTGGATTTGCAGTGAGTGAGACCGAATTGCAAGCCTTGGTCATTCATGACTGCGACATCCAGAACTATACCGCGTCCCTACCGATCTCATTGGCCGTGCCGGTGGCCGGGTTAGAGTATGAGTTTTGCAAAGGTTTTTATAGCCGAGTGCAGGAACAACTTTACGGCCGGGCCACCCGGCTTTTCATGATTCCGCTGGTCCGGGCTTTGGTTCGCACCCTCGGTCATATACCGCTACTCGATTTTATCGATTCGTTTCGCTATCCGCTTGCGGGTGAGTGCGCGCTTTCGACGGGGGTCGCGGCGAGTTTGTCAGTGGAAAATGGTTGGGGCGTCGAAATCGGCTGGCTCTGCGAGGCCTACCGGTTAATCGACCCGGAAGAGATCTGCCAAGTGGATTTGGCAATGCGCTACCATCACCGGCATCAAAGCATCAATCCCGAGCGCCCGGCGGAGGGTTTGCTCGGAATGGTCACAGATATCGCCTTGTCAATTTTAACCCATCTGGAAAAGGAGGGCTGCGCGCTGGACGCGACGACTTTGGCGGAAGTGGTGTCGGGGTACGAACAAACCGCAAATGACATTATCCGAAGGTACCGTGATGTTGCCGAGTTCAATAAGCTACCCTTCAATCGAGACGAAGAACGGCAAACAGCGCGATTATTTCAAGAAAGGCTTCGGTTTGTAGCCGAGGAATTCACCGGCGGTACGCGCATGCAGAGTTTGCCGCCCTGGGATCAGCTATTGCGCGAAGCGAGCTTTCCAGCAGAATCGGTTGTCCGGTAGCGACGAAATCGTACTCGTACTCGTCGTCGTTCTCGTCCTCGAAAGCGTTCTTCCGCCGGTCTATGCTGCCCGGGGACCCTCGACTGCAGGCAGGAATGCACTGGGAGAATAGATGACAACCAACCTGGCAAACGCGCAACCTTCGAGGACGACGACGAGTACGAGTACGAACGGAGGTGTCCCCTCTCATTTCCCGTTTGAGGGCCGAGCAAATCTGCCGTAGAAAACGAGACATGTTCACTGGCACGTACACCGCCATCGTTACTCCCTTCAAAAATGGTGCAGTCGATGAGGGTGCATTTCGGAAATTGATCGACTTTCAGATCCAGAACGGGGTCGATGGAATTGTGCCGGTTGGGTCGACCGGAGAAGCCGCAACCTTAGACCACGAAGAACACTTACAGGTGATTAAGATCGCCGTGGACCAAGCGGCAAAACGCTGCAAGATCGTTGCCGGCACCGGATCAAACTCGACTCAGGAAGCGATCGACCTATCGGTCGGAGCAGCAGAGATCGGAGTCGACGGGGTTTTGTTAGCCAGCCCTTACTATAACAAGCCGACCCAAGAAGGGATGTCCCGGCATTTCAAAGTCATTGCTGAAAAGGCCAACGTGCCGGTCATGCTTTACAATGTGCCCAGCCGCACTGCGAGTGAGATCGCGGTGGAAACTTGTGTTCGCCTGGTGCGGGAATGCCCAAATGTGGTTTCGATTAAGGAAGCCGGGGGCAATTGCGACCGCGTATCCTTGTTGCGAAATGCTCTTCCGCCCAGCTTTACTATCCTTTCCGGGGACGACCCCTTGACGCTTCCGTTCATGGCCGTAGGAGCAGTTGGCGTGGTGAGTGTCGTCTCGAACATTATTCCGCGGCAAATTGCCGATATGGTGAAGGCGTTTTCCGCGAACCGGCTACAAGAGGCTCGAGATCTCCACCTCCGTTGGTACCCGATCTTTAAGGATCTTTTCATCGAGTCCAACCCGATCCCAGTGAAGGCGGCACTTCATCTCATGGGAATGATCGAAAGCGAATATCGTTTGCCGCTTTGCGAGCTGAATGAAGTAAATCTCATTCGGCTGAAGAAGACGCTGACCGCTTGCAAGCTGATATGAGTCAGCCTTCGAAGGGCGACACGAGCGGGCGTGCCGAGGGGTCGCCGCCCGCGAAGTTCAGCCTACTCGTCCACGGATCCACCGGGCGACTTGGGAAAGTGATCGTTGAGGTCGCCCAGAGCGAACCAGATTTGGCAATCAAAGGCGCAACCCGGCAAGACCCGGTCGACAAGTTGATTGGGTCAGCCGATGTCGTGATCGATGTGACCGCGCCGGCCGCAACCATTGCGGTCGCCAGGCTCTGCTCCGAGAATCAGACACCGTTGGTTGTTGGGACCACCGGTCACAATCAAGAGCAAACCGAGGCTCTCCGCCTGGTTTCACAAAGATGTCCTGTGCTCCTTGCTCCGAACTTCAGCCTCGGAGTTAATCTCCTTTTCTGGATGGCCGAAACTGCGGCAGCCAAGCTAGGCAAAGATTTTGACGTGGAAATCGTCGAGTTACATCACCGGTTGAAGAAAGATGCCCCCAGTGGCACCGCCAAGAGACTGGCGGAACTGATCGCCGCAGCTCGCCAGTTGACCTATGAGAAGAGCGCCCGGCACGGACGTGAAGGCCTGGTTGGCGAGCGGCCAGTGGATCAGATCGGGGTCCATGCCGTACGGGGTGGCGATATCATCGGCGAACATACCGTCCTGTTTGCCGGCTTAGGCGAACGCATAGAATTGACCCACAAAGCGTCGAGTCGAGAGACCTTTGCTCGCGGAGCGATCCAGGCAGCCAGATGGATCGTTGGGCGTAGTCCGGGCCTGTATGAGATGCGGGATGTGCTGGGGCTGGGAAGGAGCTAGGGCTAGATCTGGTAGCCAGGATAAGACCTATGGGTCGTTTAGATATTGGTGGGGCGAGGCTCCCGACAAACCGAATGCCATTAACGGGGTTTAGTACGGTTCGCTGCTTTTACATAGGCCTGAACGACTGCCGAGCCGTCTTGCCTGGTGTGCCACAGTTCGGGGGCGATTACATTGCAAATCTCCGGCTCGGCACTTCTATTAGCCTCATACCACTCAATGGCATCGAAGTATTTTTGACCTTGCTGTTATTCTCGGTCTTTCGGGAGCCTCGCCCTATCAAAATACCTTGGATCGCACGCCCCCTCCTAGCTCCTTTCCTATGCGCTCCGGGATTGCATTAGGCTCTAGTATCGGTGACCGATTAAACAACCTCCGGACGGCTTACCGCGAGGTTGCGAATCTTAGCTCGGATCCGGCCGCGATTCGGTGCTCTTCGATTTATGAGACCAGCCCGGTGGACAGCGCTCCAGGGGCCCCCGCGTACTTGAATGCCGTCATCGAGATTGAGTTCCACAGGCCGGCGATTGCGCTCTTGGACTCGTTATTGAAGATCGAGCGGGCCCTTGGGCGGCCTTCGAAGCGGCCTCGCAACGCGCCGCGTATTATCGATCTGGACCTGCTTTATGCCGGCAATTTGACTTTGAACAGCCCGGAAATCATCGTCCCGCATCCGCGAATCACACAGAGGCGATTTGTGCTCCAGCCGCTGGCAGATATTGCACCCGAATTAGTGTTACCGGGGCAAACTCTTCCGATTCGGCATTTACTGATCGGTTTGAAAACCGAGGAAGAAGTGGCGAAGATTCCCGAGGAACTTGTGAATGAATAGGATTACGCCTGACATCGTTCGGAAAGCGAAAGGGCACGGGATTACTGCGTTAACCGCTTACGACTATCCGACCGCTCGTCTCCTTGACGAAGCGGGGATCGAGGTACTCCTGGTCGGGGATTCCATGGGCATGGTGGTGTTGGGGTTGCAGGATACGACCGGGGTCACGCTCGAGGATATCTTGCACCATTTGCGCGCCGTATCCCGCGGTGTTCAGCGAGCGTTGTTAGTGGCGGATCTACCAATCGATACTTATCGAGGGCCCGAGGAAGCCGTTGCCAATGCGAAAAAGCTCATCTCGGCTGGCGCCCACGCCGTGAAGCTGGAAGGGGGTACCACGCGGGTCGAACAGATCAAGGCGATAGCCGGCGCAGGTGTACCGGTCATGGGGCATATCGGGATGTTACCGCAGCGCGTTCGCGAAGAAGGCGGTTACAAAATCAAAGGCAAAACGCCTGCCGAGAGCCTGCAGCTGGTCGAAGATGCCAAAGCGGTTGAGAATGCCGGCGCGTTCGCCGTGGTTTTAGAGTTGGTCGCTCCTAAGGTCGCAGACGAGATCACTCGCTTGATTCAGATTCCAACCATCGGTATTGGATCAGGCAAACATTGTGACGGCCAGATCTTAGTGTTCCACGATCTGGTGGGTTATTCGCCATGGTTTATCCCTAGGCATGTGCACCCCGAAGCCACGGTTGGCGAAGCCGTCAGTAAGGCGGCAGCAGCGTTTATTGCCCGGGTAAAAGAGAGAGCCGTGACAGGTGAAAAGTGAAAGGTGGTGCACCACTTTTCACCAATCACCAGTCTTTCACACCCTACCCTTCCAGCACCTCTCCCATGGCGCGGAATTTCTGGTAGCGCTCTTCCAGCAAGAGCTTCTTTGACTTCTTACTTAGTTCGTCCAGCTGTTGGAGCACGGTAGTTTTCAGATTGATTGCCGCTTTCTCATGGTCCAAATGCGCACCTCCAAGCGGCTCTTGAATAACCTGATCGATGACTTTGAACTCCTTCAAATCTCGGGCTGTTAGCTTGAGTGCTTCGGCAGCTTCCGGCGCATGGCTGCGGTGCCTCCAAAGGATTGCCGCGCACCCTTCCGGGCTGATCACCGAGTAATAGGCGTTCTCCAGCATCAAGACGCGGTCGGCAACCCCGATCCCTAATGCGCCACCGGAGCCTCCCTCCCCAATAACCACCGCGATGATGGGGACCGGGAAAAGCATCATTTCCCTGAGGTTCACCGCAATTGATTCGGAGATGTGGCGTTCCTCTGCGCCGACACCGGGATACGCGCCGGGGGTGTCGATTAGAGCGACAATAGGCAGGCCGAATTTAGCGGCTAGCCGCATAACCCGAAGCGCTTTGCGGTAGCCCTCAGGATGGGCGCTACCAAAATTGCGGTGGATATTCTCTTTTGTGCCTCGGCCTTTTTGGTGGCTCACGACCACGCAGCGGTAATTCCCCAAAGTGGCCAGCCCGCAAGGCATCGCGTGATCGTCGCCAAACAGCCGATCCCCATGCAGCTCTGTGAAATCAGTGAAAGCCAGATTCAGATAATCCAAGGAAAACGGACGCTGCTCGTGCCTGGCTACCTGCACCCGTTCCCAGGCCTGCAGATTTTCATAGATTTGCCTACGGGTGGCTTCGATCTTGCGCTCCATCGCGGCGACCTCGTTCTCGAGGTCGACTCCCTGCAACTTCGAGTGTTTCTTCAGCTCCTCCAGCTGCCTTTCCAGGTCGACGATCGGTTTCTCAAAATCTAAAGGTCGGACTTTCATTTGCTAACCGTGACCGGCGTTTCTTTTGGCAAGAGAGCAAAAAGCTCCTCCATATCTTCCGGAGTCAGCTGAATGCCGAATCTCGGTTTCTGGACATTTGGTGTGTTAGGGGACGTGTCAGAATACAAGGTGATACCGCTTTGACTAAGCACGACCCAGCGACTGCTGCCTAGAAATTTCTTTTCCCCGAAGGAAACTCTGGCGTTTCCAGACCAAGCCTCCTTACCAATCACTTTCAATTGACCAGGTTTCATATTAGGCGGCAGATGAAAGTCGAGAGGCCTATACCACCGAAAAAACTGGCCGTGATTAAGGAGCTCAACCGACTGGGCCTGCAGGAAAATCTGCATGCTAAATTGTCCACTAGGAATGATAAATTTCATTCCGGGCTGGATCATCAACCCATCGAGGCCGTTCGCCTTGAAAATCAACTCAGGCGCCGCTTTCGTTTTAGACGATATTTTGGCGATGGAATCCCCTCGCACCACCACATACTCCTTCTTATCCGCCGAGGGCTGAGGCGAGAAAAAGTCCTGAATATTCATATCCCCAACGGTCTTTCTAGCCTCATCGGCTTTTTCGGATTTCGGGAAGCTTTGAAAAATTGAAATCAGCAGGCGCTTACCGTCCTCGATATTTCCTTTAGCGATCAATTGTTTTCCTTGTTCCAGTAAGGCGATTCCAGGGTCAGGCGTTGGCGTAACTACTGCTTCGTTGCCCTTGGCCGGTGTTCTGGAGGCTTTTTTTATAAAGAGTTCATAGGTCGCAAAAGCGCCGCCGCCAAAGACTACTAAAACCAAACCGGAAAGGATTCCGAGTTTCCAAAGAAAGCTCATTCAGTTGATCAGGCTACTCCTCCATGGCTTAAAGCAAACCACGCCGCCGTAGATCAAACCAATTTATTCGCGCTGATTGTTCAACCAACTCTAACGTGAACTTCAACAGACAGATTTCCCAGCCCTGGTCTACCCCTTGGATGATCGCGCTGCCACCTCGTTGGCCCTCTGGAACGTCGTGATTTACCCGATCCACGACCGCGAGCAAAGAATCATGAACGATATGCTCGGTAACAGCTTCCTTCCGAATTTGAAACCCGTACTTCAGGAAGGCTGCATTCCTTGACTGCAAAAGCTGGGCGAATTGGTTGGCAGCCTCACCAAAGCCATCCAGAAGCAATTTCGCCATGTTCTCAGGAGTGACCAATTGTGGCCGATCCGCTTGAATCCGACCGGAACGAACCCGGATTTCGTTTACGCTATCCATCAGCTCGGTTATCAAATAAAAATCGAAGCTGGTAGCGCCGAAGGTTTCGATTCGCCGGTCGGGCGAATGAATGACCTTGGTATTCTCTAGCGCGTATTGCAGATCGTCCCCGTTATACATAGGCGGAAAAGATCAGAACAGTAGCCGATTTCTCCCGTGGAACAAACTCTTCCCTCACGGCTAATCTTACAAGGGCTTTAGGCGTAGGAGCGACATCCATGTTCGGTAAATCTGCTCGTCGGACCGGCAACATATATGTCGCTCCTACGGAGCTGATCGCCTTTTTAGACAACGATAGCTACAAAGATATCGCTCCTACGGAGCTGGTTCCTGGGAAAGCCGAAAATGCGGATAGGTCGCGAGTTTCCGCCCTTGCTGCAGTCGAGACTCGCTTTCCACGTGCCTGTTGGACCGCCCTAAGCTCTTCCAAGCGAGACGAGCTAGTAAAAGAGGGTGGCTGAGCTTCAGCGTGATCAATGCCGGCCCCGACAGAGGCCAGATTTATAGCAGAAACTGCGAACTGGCCCCAACGAAGAGGCCAGTAGAGTGAAGACCTAGGAACTACTTCGCTCGCTCCTCGATATAGCGGATAACGTCGCCGACGGTTTGGAGCTTTTCGGCATCTTCGTCCGGTACTTCGACGGAGAATTCTTCTTCGAAGGCCATTACGAGTTCTACCGTATCCAGCGAGTCAGCGCCGAGGTCCTCAATGAAAGAAGCGTTAGGAGTCACCTGTTCAGGATTCACGCCGAGCTGTTCGACGATGATCTCCTTCACTTTTTCTTCGATGGATTTCTCTGACATAAGTCGCGGTTTCTTCTCTTTTGGTTAAGACGTGGGGCTACGCTTAATAACGAAGCCCAAGGTTGGCAACTAAAATAATTGCACTAAATAGCAACTATTTTCTTCGAACCTAAGAAACGGCTCCAAATGACGCTTTTTGTGTTGACCTATCTGCCGGATTCGCCACTCTAGACGCCTCTTTCATCGACTGCATTCGGCTCGCGAGTAGTTTACTTTTTACCCTGAACTTGTTACCTGTATCCCGACCATGGCGGATCCCCTCCCCTCGCTCGATCTTCGTTTAACGCCCGATTGGCTCAAGGAATCGGAATCTGTAAACCGTTACGCAGATTATGCCGATGAAGACCCCGGTGGTCATCGGGGCCGAAGGGAGCGAAGAGACGACCGGCCACGCCGACCCAACCAGAATCGCCAACGGCGAGATAGCGGCCCAGGGCGACGCGACGCCTCCGGTCCGAATCGGCCCGGCTCACAACAGCGGCCCGCCCGGCCACACGGCCCAGCAAGCCGCGACACAGGCCCCGGCTCACATCGGGAGAGAGTGGCAGAAGCCCCCCGCCGAGACAGGGATGAACCGGTTCAGGACCAAGTCGAACCGGCAGCCGTCCAGGTGGATTTTCTGCCCGAGGAACGCGCTTTTTCGAAGGTCATCCAACAGATCAAGCAGGGACATGCCGCGTATCCTTTATTTGGTCTGGCCAGAATGTTCCTGGAGCGACCGGAACGCCACCGGGTCCGGATCCGTTCGCTGAACGATAGCGTGATGCTCTACCAACTCGGCGACGACGGTCCAGTAGCGATGGAGACGGCCGCACTGGAACGAATCGCTTTCAACGAGAAGAAGGATGACTTTTATACAAGTGAAATCGTTGAGAAGGAGCCAATTAAAGGGAATTTCACTTCCGTAGCGCGCTGCGGCCTTTCCGGGCGGCTGCTCGGGCCAACGAATTATCACACCTTTCAGAAGGTAATCCGCTCTCTGTACGAGCAACGATTTAGCCGGCGGATGAGTTTTGAGGAATACCGCCGCAGCATCGAGATCACAAGCGATCCGGAACTCGTTAATCAGTGGAAAGAGGAGGCCCGTAAGGTCGTTAACTATACGACCAAGGATGAAGAGAATCCTGCCGCTTTCGAAAGCGTCGCGGCGATGGAACAACATTTCCGGGCCAATCACCTCGAGAAGTTGATCAAGCCCTGCTTAGCAGCCGAGGTATCGGGAGATGTCGCCCGTCACCTGCCAGACCGCTCAATCATTGCCGCCATTCGCAGAGCCCGGGAACGGGAAAACCGGTTTCCGGCCCAGATGGCAGGAGCGCTTCGGCACGGCTTGAATCAGGCCGGCTTACATGTGTTCAAACACAAGAAACGCATTCTCTATATCTCAACGATCCGGCCTCAACTATTCGATCCGAACCAGGCCAAAGTGTCGTCCGGCCTGGAAGCGATACTCGCGAGCCTGCGGTCTTACCCCAGAATTACTCGAAAACAGTTAGCTGAGAAGGTTCTGAAACGGCTACTAGGCGAGAAAAGCACCGACGAGAACTCGCCCGAATATTTACAAGCAAAGAACAGTTTGCCGACAGATCTGCTCTGGTTAGCGAAAGCAGGTCACGTGATCGAGTTTGCTGATGGCACCCTAGACCTGCCTTTACCGCCCAAGGCGGTCGAGAAACCGGGTGCAACCGGAGATTCCGGCGCTCAAGATGAAGGCGCCCCTGAGGAGCAAGCCGAAACCGAAAGCGCCGTGGATATCTCTGCCACCGAAGAAACGCCTCAGGAAGTTGAGGCCACATCGGAGGAGTTCGTAGAGCACCCTGCAGTCGAGCAGGAGCCATTTGTTGAAGAACATGCGCCCGTTCAAGAGCACATAGCCGTTCAAGAGCACATAGCCGTTCAAGAGCACATAGCCGTTCAAGAACACGTACCCGTTGAGGAGCATGCTCCGACTCACCGCCAGGCGTCCACTGAAGCGGACGCTCCGGTCGACCAACAGGCTTCCGTCGAAACACACGCTCCGGTTGCGGAGAACGAGGTTCAGCCGGCTGAAAGTGTTGTAACTGAAGGTCCCTCAGTTCCGGCACAAGAAGCAGGCTCGCAAGAACAGCCCGAGGCCAAGGTCGAACCAACCGAAGTGAGTCACACTCAAACTTCCGCCGCTCCTGAACCTCACGAAAGCACCCCGGTCGAGCCCACGGCAATCACCGACAGCCACGACAAGAACCCTACTACCGAACAGGAGTGGGCGACGGCAGGTAAGTGATTGGTCAGAGGTGATTGGGTTCCATTTTGGTGGGGCGAGGCTCCCGAAGGGCTGCGAGTTTCAACGAGGAAATCTGCATACCAAATGGACGGGATGAGTTGGGCAATAAACGCGCCGAGCCGTGGCCAAGCGCAAGATCACGGCTCGGCGCGTCTTATCGGCGTAACCCGCTAAGTCTGCTAGTATCCGTCGACTTCCCTGCTACAACGTGCAGCCTTTCGGGAGCCTCGCCCCACCAAGCGAACGCCGCGGGCAAAATCACCTTTCACCAATCACCTCTCACTCCTCACCTCTCACGTCTCACCTCTCACTTTCCCCCTTTCCCCCACCCCCCTCCTCCCTTATGGGTAGGGAATGCGTATTGTCCGGTACCTGGCCCAGGATGGAAACATTCGGCACGCGGCAGAACAGAAAAACGGCACCTGCCTCGACCTTCTCGGTGACCTGTTTCACGGCTTTGAAGTAACGGACCGGGAAGCAAAGATGGT
>Ga0207067_10078_pt1 | contig 32516 bp, 31 predicted proteins | sample Alteio_BWMinCont_25_FD_153484 | JGI IMG/M metagenome (GOLD analysis project Ga0207067, IMG submission 153484) | Enriched cells from forest soil in Barre Woods Harvard Forest LTER site, Petersham, Massachusetts, United States -... | ecosystem: Environmental > Terrestrial > Soil > Temperate forest >...
GACCATGTTCCAAATGGCGGAAGAGAGTTATCGCCATGAAGAAACAATGGGAATCAACCCGGACGTGTTGAGGCTGCTGCTGAGACCAGGTGGTGCGGGTATGGTCATCTGCCCGTGCACTCTTTTGGCACGTGCCGATGTAATAGCGAAATCGGGCGGATTTGATCGCAACCTGAGAGTTGGCGAAGACAGCGAATTCATGTTTCGGTTGGCTATGCACACGGACTTCTGTTATGTCAACCGTCCGCTCGTTTTGGTTGACCGGTCGCCGGGGGATGTTCGCCATGTCGGAGTAAGCTCAGAGTGGAACAAGCTGGAGTTCTGGCTTCGAGACACTCAGCTCCGGTTCGAGGGGCTTGTCCGCATGGGCGACGCTGTGCCGCGGGAAATTCGCAAACTTATTCGAGAGCAGTTAGGCTCGGTCCACAGTGGATGGGCCAATTGGTATCTGGAAACTGGGGAGTACGCAAAGGCGCGCGAAGCAGCATCAAGAGCAGCACAACTGGATTTGTCGTTCAACTTGGCAGTGAAATGGCTGCTGACTTGGATCAGCCCTAGGCTGGCGCTCCGCGCCGTGCAGCAACACCAGCAGAGAAGAAAAGATATGGTTCCTTTTATATGAGAATTTCTGATTCGGGAGAGCAATTTGCCGGATTTAAGCAGGAAATTCAGCTCCCGAATTCGCTGGAGTCTGCAAAACAGATTCCTGACGCAACAATTTCAATTCTTAATACAAAAGTAGCGAAATGAATCTTACGAAACTTTACGTTCGTGGCAGGGCAGCTCTTGAGAAGGCCGTTCAGGGCGGTTCCCTCAGAGCCAAGACAATGCGGGGTGGGTTGTACTTGACCGGCGGAAGTGTCGCCGAGCAGGGTAGCCGGTTTGCCCGCAACATGATCCTTACGCGGCTACTGGCACCCGGCGCCTTTGGAACCATGGCGATTGTCATGTCCTCTTCAGCATTGGTAACTGCGATGACTGAAATAGGGCAGAGGTTCGCGGTCATTCAAAACCCAAGGGGAGGGGAAGACGAATACCTTAACGCCGGTTGGTGGATGGGAATGGGCCGCTCGATGCTCACGTACGGCATTATTTTTGCTATGGCCCCTTTCGTTGCCCATTTCTATGGGAACGGGGAACTTTCTGCGCTGCTCCGAGTGGCACTCTTGAGCATGTTGTTCGATGGCGCCATGAGTCCTCGTTCCATTCTCCCGCAGAAAGAGATGAAGTTCGGACGGTGGATGGCGATCAGCAACGGCGGTGCCATCTGTGGCGTTATCCTGACGGTAGTTCTCAGCTTTGTTCTCCGGGACGTCTGGGCGCTCGCGATTGGCTCCTGCAGCGAGAACGCTTTCCGTTGTTTGTTGTCATATATTGTGTGTCCTGGGCCGCCCAAGCTGGCGCTGAACCGGAGTGCGGTCCGGGATCTCTACCGTTACTCAAGGGAGGGCTTCGGATTATCGTTTCTAAACTTTATCTTCACGCGCACCGATATCTTCGTGTTGGCGAAGCTTTACTCCGCCACGGCATTGGGCGTTTACACGATGGCGGTGTACCTGGTCCAGACTCCGTCTGTATTCCTCACAAACATGTTGGTTCAAATACTCCTACCCACCTTCGCGCACGTTCAGGAAGATAAAGCGCGTGTCAACCGAGTCCTGATCGAGGTGACTTCGTGGGTGATTCTTCTCGGACTTCCTGCAATGGTTGGCTGTTACTTGTGCGGGTCCTCTCTTCTTAGGCTCATTTATGGGACGCGATATGAGGGAGCTGCCGGACCGCTGGCGGTCGCGGCCGTCGTGGTGTTCCTGAGTGTGCTGAACGTCCTGATCACGAGCGTCTTTGCCGGTATGGGGCGTCCGGGGCTGCACCGCCGAGCCGTCACCGCTTCAGCGGTGATAATGATCATTGCAATCTATCCTGCCTGCAAGTTGTTTGGAGTGGTGGGAGGCCAAGTAGCAGCCCTGCTTGCAATTGTTGCTAGCTATGCGTTTCAAGTCAGGCGAATGCGTGGGCTCACCGGGTTGAACTTGCTTCGGTACGGAAGGGCGTTTGTGCCGGCGGTACTGGCGTCCGCGGGGGCTCTTGGTATCGGTCTGTTCGCGCGCTTCGTCGGGTTGGCGAACGGACCATCCGCCAACATCGCCATCGGCGCCACGGTCTGTGCTATTGCCTACGCTTTGTGCGTGCCGGGTTTCCTGAGGATAAGGCAGACCGCGCAGGCAGCGGTTAGCCCCACGATGTCTGAGGGCCCGACCACCGAATGAACACAGGGAATTCCTGAACGTTGTGGTGCGACTCTACGAGTCTCTATTTGTCGGCGTTTCCTGGTCCGCCAGTATCGGAATAGTTCGGGTCACGAATTGAATCTATGACGGAATCTCGCAATCTCGACTTTTTGCGGAGCGTCGCTGTGCTGCTCGTGCTCGTCGATCACCTATTCATGGCGGCCGGGTTGGCCGAACGGTTTCCAGTAGTTTATGACATGGGGCGGTTGGGCGTTCTCATGTTTTTTGTCCACACGAGTATTGTCCTCATGCTCTCTCTGGAGCGTTCTGAACAACGAAACAGCAGTGACCTTTTTCGAGACTTCTATATTCGTCGTGCGTTCCGAATATACCCTTTGAGTATTGCTTGCGTTCTGCTCGTCAGCGCCTTTGGGGTGCCACAAACACCGGGCGGAGTGCCGGCAGCTCGGGGCGCTTTCCAGATCATCGCGAGTCTTCTGTTGGTGCAGAACGTGGCGGGCCAGCTGTCGGTGATCAGCCCGATGTGGAGTCTCCCATTGGAAGTTCAAATGTATATGGTGTTGCCGTTTCTGTTCATTTTCGCAAAACGCCATAGTACTAAGGATCTTCTCAAGGTAGGGTTCGCAGCAGCCCTAATCGGGCTGCCGTTCGACCGGGCACTTTCTATGCACCTTGTCCGGGGGTTAGGCCGATTGGATATTCTTGACTACGCTCCGTGCTTTATCGCTGGCGTCATGTCTTATCGCCTTTCAAGAAATAGGATTCCCTCCATAAGCTCCTGGCGATGGCCTGTCGCGGTGCTCGCGATCGTTTCTCTTTACCTGTTATGGCAGACGGTACTTCCCGACCCTACGAGTCGTATGCCCGCATATCGTGAATGGATTGTCTGTTGGATTCTTGGAGCCCTTATCCCTCAGTTTCGGGAGATGAGACTCCATTGGCTTCGAACCGCAAGTCACTATGTGGCGAAGTACTCCTATGGAATCTATCTTGGGCAGGTACCCGCCCTTTGGATTGGTTTCACTTTCTGGCCGCAGACCGCCAATGCGTTTAAATGGATTGTGTCAATTCTTTTGCTCGCCGGTATCGCGGTCGCCAGTTACCATGCGATTGAGTACCCTGGAATCCTCCTCGGAAAGCTGGTAGCAGGCCGCTTTAGAAGGAAGAGGTCGCACGACGCGGCGCTTCTCGCCGACGCCTAAATTATCGCCAGTAACAGCGTATTATGGCTGCGACGGCAACCCATGTTAAACGCGGGCTGCATCAAAGGAGATCGCAAATCGCAGCATAGGCGCTGGTACCCCGATATCCGCTTGTGTAGTAGCGTGTGTCACAATCTCTATATATAAATGGTCTCGACTGAAGAGTCAGAAAAGCTCGGTATGAAGTTATCAATCGTCATATTGTGTTGGAACGATCTAAAGGTCATCGGCGACTGTCTGCGGTCCATATATTCGACAACGCACGTGACAGAGTTTGAGGTCATCGTCTCGGACAACGGTTCTACGGATGGTTCGGCCCAATACATCCGGCAGGAATTCCCGCAGGTGCAGGTGATCGAGAACGGACGGAACCTGAGATTCGCCAAGGGCAACAATGTGGCGATCCGCGCCAGCCGGGGCGAATATGTTCTCATCCTCAATCCGGACACCATCATGCAGGAGGGGGCTCTGGACGGGATAGTCAAATACGCCGATCAACACCCGGAAGCAGGCGCCATCGGGTGCCGGATTGTGTTTCCGAACGGCGTTGTCCAACCAGTTCAGCGACCGATCCATACAATCCGCAGCGAATGGTGCTGGGCACTTGGCCTCGGTGTATTAGCGCGTATTTCCGATTGGTTTCACGCGGGCAGCTACGCGAATTGGCATGGAGAGACGGAGCGCATCGTAGGCTGGCTCGCCGGGTGTTTTATTCTGGCAAGAGGGGAACTACTTCGGAATCTTGGCGGGTTTGACGAACAGTTCTTCTATTACTACGAAGATACCGATTTGTGTCGGAGAATCTCGGAATCCGGCTACTCGGTTCTCTATACTCCGAAGTTTACGATCGCGCACCTGGGTGGGCAATCAACCGTTAACCGGCTTAATCCAGTGGGTTTCGCCGTAGATGGCGAGATCACCCGGTATCTGTACTATTACAAATACGATGGACGGAAAGGCGTACGCAGTTGTCGACGCGCCAGCCTTGTTGGGTTAACTATTCGTCGAATTGCTTATCGACTGCGGCATCTCTTTCGTTCGACTGAACCCACAAGAAAGCGTCAACAAATCCTCCGTACGCTATTTGCGTGGAATTACAAGGTCGATCCCGTTCGTCTTGTTGAAAATGGAGAAGAGCCTTCCTTGGGGATGAATCTGACTGACCGTGTCGTTGAACGATAGTCGTACTGCCCTAGCCTCGCACGCAAATCCAAGATCCAAGCAAATCAGAGTTATTGGCGTCAATGGGCGGTTAGGAAGCGATGTTGTAAAAGCGTCTTTGGTTTGGTACGGGCAGCAGGGTGCGATCTCCACGGCTGCAGCGATTTACCCGAAAATTACATTGTCTGGTCTCCCTCTGCCGGTTACTGCAGAAGCCGGCAAAATGGTACTCCTCCCGAACAGTTGACGATGGGGAACCAGCAACGCCACAGTTCTAAGGGCGATTCGGTTTTCTGAGTTTGTAACTCTCAATGGACATTACAAGACAAACAGCCCTCCGGCGAGAACAGAAAGGGGGCACCTACGTATTGATGACGGCTGCGTACAACGAAGAGGCCCACATTGAGAAGACCCTTCAAAGTGTCTTGGCGCAGACATTGTTGCCGCAGAGGTGGGTGATTGTGAGTGACAATTCAAACGACGGGACCGACGAAATCATCAAGCGCTATGCGAAACGATATGACTTTATCCGATTCCTGCGGGTAACCCGGCTTCCGGGACACAGTTTTGTTTCGAAAGTGGAGGCGTTACACAGTGGCGCCAAATTTCTAGACGACGTAAGCTACGAGTACATAGGCAATATCGATGCAGATATTTCGGTTGAGGCGACATATTTTGCGGACTTAATTGGACAATTTGAACAACATTCTGCCTTAGGCGTGACCGGTGGTTTCGTTTATGAAGATATAGAAGGGCAATTTGCAAGCCGCAAGATTAACGACATACGCAACGTAGCCCATGCGGCACAATTGGTCAGGCGCGCGTGTTACGAAGCGATCGGCGGGTACAAGGTGCTCAAATATGGGGGTGAAGACTGGCATGCGCAAACGTGCGCGCGGATGGGGGGATGGGACGTGCAAGCGATTCCCAGTTTGCATATCTTCCATCACCGGCGTACTGGCGCCGCCGACCGTCCCTACAGAGACCGGTTCCGGCTAGGTCGCCTCGATTATTCCTTCGGGAGTGACCCGATGTTTGAAATTGCGAAATGCCTGAAACGACTCCGGGAAGCGCCTTATGTGTTGGGCGCGATGACGCGGCTCGCAGGATTCGTTTGGGGTTACATCTCCAGGGAGCAGAAAGCAGTATCCGATGACTTTGTGGCTTTCCTCCGCAAAGAGCAAAGATCCAGGGTTAAGTCGTTGTTCAGGGCGGATCGTCGCACTATCGGAGGTGTGAGCTAGAAATGGTCTTTCGCGATAAGTTGGGCTCGGTATTACGGCTTGTGGCACAAGATTGTAACCATGTCATTTTGCGTAAACATCGGACCAGTCAAGCGGTGTTTACTATAAGGAGCAAAGAAGCTTAATGAAGCACATCCTTCATGTCGTTGGTGCCCGGCCGAATTTTGTGAAGGCGGCACCGGTGCTGCGCGCCATTCGGCAACTCGGCATGCGGCAGACGCTGGTCCATACCGGTCAGCACTACGATAGGAACATGTCAGATGTGTTCTTTACCGAGCTTCAGATCCCGGAGCCGGACTTTAACCTGGAAGTTGGTTCTGGCACTCATTCCTGGCAGACGGCGGAGATCATGCAACGCTTCGAGCCTGTAGTTTTAGAGCGGAAGCCAGACATGGTACTGGTTTATGGCGACGTAAATTCCACCGTCGCTGCCGCGTTAGTTTGTGCCAAGTTGCTCATACCCATCAGTCATGTAGAAGCTGGACTACGCTCTTTTGATCGCACCATGCCAGAAGAGACCAATCGCATCGTTACCGATCGCCTTTCCGATTTGTTGTTCACCCCATCCGAAGATGGTGATGCAAACCTGCTGAGCGAAGGCGTACCGAAAGAACGAATCCACCGCGTCGGAAATGTGATGATCGACTCACTGATTCAGTTCTTGCCGGCAGCGAGAAACATTCCGAAAAATGGATTTCCCGATCGATTTGCTCTGGTGACCTTGCATCGCCCATCCAACGTTGATGATAGCCAGAACCTGCAAGGGATTCTCGACTCGCTCATGGAAGTAAGCGTGCATTTGGATATAGTTTTCCCGGTGCATCCCCGGACCCGTCAGCGGATAGAGAAATTTGGAATTGACGCGGAGAAGTTGCACCTCCTCGAGCCGGTGCCCTATATTGAATTCCTCTCCTTGCAGACCCGTGCCGCGGTTGTGATCACAGATTCGGGGGGCATTCAGGAAGAGACAACCTATTTAGGAATCCCCTGCCTTACGCTGCGACCGAATACCGAGCGTCCGATCACGGTGACATTGGGAACTAATATTCTGGTCGGCGAAGATAAGAAGCGTCTCGGAGCTGAACTCAGAAACGTGCTGGCGGGGAAGGCGAAAAAGGGCGTAATTCCTCCGCTATGGGATGGACACGCAGGAGATCGGGTGGCGGACATTCTGCAGCGTTTGTAAGTGTGGATATACATGGAAAGTGTCGATGTAAGTAGATGATTATAATGCGGTTAGCATGGTTCCATGTTTAGCTGACCCCGGCAAGAGAACGTGGTATGATTAGTGAAATTTCCCCTTGCAAGGCCGCGGCTCCTCACCAAGAGCCCCATTCCCCCAGAAGAGAGTTTTATACAAGGTCATGCTGAATACTGCGATCATAGGCGCGGGTCCGTACGGACTCTCGGTAGCAGCTCATTTAAGGCATAGTGGTATCCCTTTCCGTATTTTCGGCCGCCCGATGGACAGCTGGCTGGCGCACATGCCGAAAGGCATGTTTCTAAAGTCTGACGGGTTTGCATCGAACATCTACGATCCGTCCGGGGATTTCACTTTAGAACGGTTCTGCGCCGAGAAGCGGGTCAGCTATGCAGACACCGGAATTCCCGTAGGACTCGATACGTTTTCTTCTTACGGCCTCGCGTTCAAAGATCGCATGGTGCCAGAGCTGGAACAAAAGATGGTGGCCAGCATCGACCGTTTGCCCGAGGGATTTGGTCTACACCTCGAGGGCGGTGAAACGATCAAAGCCCAGAGAGTTGTGCTTGCTGTCGGCATCACCCATTTCGAACATGTGCCCGAGAGTCTTGCACATCTGCCGTCCGAATTCTTATCACATAGCGCCAGCCATCGCGAAGTCGAACCGTTTAAGGGACGCAACGTAGTGGTAATTGGTGGTGGCTCTTCGGCGCTTGATCTGGCAGCGTTGTTGCATGAAGCCGGTGCCCAGGTTCATCTAGTTGCGCGTCAAACATCGTTGAAATTCCATGGCAAACCGACTGGTAAGGCTCGTTCCTTATGGCAGCGAATCCGGCATCCTCAATCAGGATTAGGTCCCGGCTGGCGGTCGCGCTTTTACGCCGATGCTCCAGGCGCATTCCACTATTTGCCCGAGAGCCTACGGCTTGAGATCGTCCGACGAACACTGGGCCCGTCGGGAGGATGGTTCATAAAAGATAAGGTAATTGGACAAATCCCTCTGATGCTGGGGTACACGCCGGAGGGCGCCGAGGTTGACAATGGCAAGGTGCGACTGCATCTGCGATCCGCGGACGGCGCTGAGCGGGACATCCTGACGGAGCACGTCATTGCGGCGACTGGTTACAAAGTGAACCTGGATCGATTGAAATTCCTGAGTGCAAACATTCGCTCGAAGCTCAAGACGGTTGATCGAGCACCGGTGCTCTCTACGACTTTCGAATCGTCTATGCCTGGGCTTTTCTTTGTAGGAGTCGCCGCCGCGAACAGTTTCGGGCCTGTCATGCGGTTTGCGTTTGGGGCCGGCTTTGCGGCGCGCACGGTAACGCGGGCCCTAGCGAAATCATTCTCTACCGAACCAATATCTGACTCGGTTCGCGCAGTTGCCACCACGGCAAAATGACCCTTGAGGCTGATGAACGCATGAAGGTAGAGACCATTGCAATTCACGCCGGTTACGACGGCGACCCTAGCACCAAGGCTGTGGCCGTGCCGATTTATCAGACCGTCGCATTCGAATTTGACAGCGCGGAGCACGGTGCGGCGCTCTTCAATCTTGAGGTCCAGGGCAATATCTACACTCGGATTGGAAATCCTACCAATACAGTGTTGGAGAAGCGCGTGGCGGCCCTTGAGGGAGGAGTGGAGGCGCTCAGTGTCAGCTCGGGGATGGCTGCGATCCACTATGCGCTGATCAACATTGCGGAAATAGGCAACAACATCGTTTCGATCCCGCAGCTTTACGGGGCAACGTATACGCTGCTCGCCCATATCCTGCCGAAACAGGGAATTACTGGGAGATTTGCTGAGAGCGATCATCCAGATGCGGTTGAGAAATTGATCGATGAAAACACTCGGGCGGTTTTTTGTGAAAGTGTCGGCAATCCGGCTGGCAATGTCGCGGACATCGAGGGCCTGGCCCGGGTCGCACACAAGCATGGCGTGCCTTTGATCGTTGATAACACGATCGCGACTCCGATCTTGCTCAGGCCGATCGAATATGGCGCCGATGTTGTGGTCCATTCCATGACCAAGTTCATGGGCGGGCACGGCACGACGTTGGGTGGCATGATCGTGGATAGCGGAAAGTTTCCCTGGCGAAAGTATCCGGAGCGTTACTACATGCTGAACCAGCCGGAGATCGCTTACCACGGTGTCGTCTACGTCGAACATTACGGGGACGCAGCCTATGTCGCACGCTGCCGGACGGTCGCCCAGCGAAACACGGGCTCCACGCTGTCGCCCTTTAATAGCTTCTTGTTGTTGCAAGGGATTGAGACGCTCGCCTTGCGAGTCGAGCGCCACGTAGAGAATGCCCGTAAGGTAGCGGAGTATCTGCGCAGCCATCCCCGGGTGGATTGGGTCAACTATGCCGGATTCCCCGACAACCCCTTATACCCGATGGCCCAACGGTACTTGGGCTCGCGACGTTGCTCGCTGCTTACGTTTGGAGTAAAGGGTGGCTTCGAAGCCGGCACAAAATGTTTCAATGCTCTTCGCCTGTTCAAGCGAATGGTCAATATGGGCGATGCCAAGTCGTTGTCATGTCATCCCGCCTCGACAACGCACCGGCAATTGACGCCGGAGGAACAGCAAAAAGCGGGCGTAACACCAGAGATGATCCGGCTGAGTGTGGGCATTGAGCACATCGACGATATTCTTTCTGACCTCTCCCAAGCGCTGGACAAATCAAAATGATGAAGGCTACTCGAATCGCCGAGATTGTTGATATGGGAGGTCTACCGTGCCATTGATTATTGACGGAGGTCGCATTCCGGCTCTTTGGGCAGGGAAGAAGCGTTCGCGTTCGGCGATTCCCATTGATCGTTACGACCCTAGGGCCGAAAGCGTAGAAATCGCGCTCATCAACAACATGCCCGATCCCGCCCTTGAAGATACCGAGATGCAATTCTTCGAGCTTCTCGACAATGCTGCTGGAGAGATCCCTGTTCGGGTCAAACTTTATTCGCTTCCACAGGTGCCTCGCGGGGAGCGAGGACAGGAGCATCTGAACGGTTTCTATTGTGGTATCAACGATCTTTTAAACAGCCGGGTCGACGCCGTGATCATGACCGGCACCGAGCCGCGTCAACCCGATCTGCGAAACGAGCCCTACTGGGCTGCTCTGACTGAGGTTCTTGATTGGGCTGAGCAAAACACAAGTTCAACGGTTTTGTCATGCTTGGCTGCACATGCCGGCGTTCTTCACAGCGATGGCATTCAGCGCCGTCCTTTGGGGGACAAGCAGTTCGGTGTCTTTGATTTTCGAAAGACATGCGACCACGCGCTGACTAGCCGCACTGCGGATTTGGTCGGGTTCCCTCACTCTCGATGGAACGAAGTGCAGGAAGATGCGCTCACCTCATGCGGATATAGTGTTCTTACTCACTCGGCGGAAGCTGGTGTTGATTTGTTTGTGAAGAAAAGAAAGAACAGTCTGTTCGTCCACTTTCAGGGGCATCCGGAGTATGGCGTGCACACTCTCATGAAGGAATATCGTCGCGACATCAAGAGATTCTTGAAACAGGAACGAACGACCTATCCTTCCACGCCGCATGGATACTTTGACGCGACAGCAACGAAACTTCTGGCTGAATTTCAACAGAAGGCGCTATCAGATCCACGCGAAGAAATCATGTCGGCTTTTCCCGAGGCCATTGTCGTCGACACTTTGCGGCACACATGGCAACCGTTGGCCACGTGTGTCTACCGCAATTGGCTGCAGTTTATCGTATCCAGAAAAGCTGAAACCTCTGTGTTTCCTGCGGTCGCCGGGGCCGGACGATCGCGTGCCCACCTCAGCCAATAGTGAAATATGGCTTCGATCGAAAAGAGAATCGTCTCCGCGATCCTTGCCGCGATCCGGACGCACCGCGATGAGCCTTCTGCTTCGCAACGTGATTCGGATGTTCATTCTGCCGTTGCGGCAGCCCCTGCCAAGCTTCGGGAGGCACGCCTTTCGGATTTCAGCGCAGTAGCAGATCTAAAGCAACGTTGGGGTTTGGCCCCAGATTCTTTTCAGAACTGGGAGCGTCTATGGTGTCATAATCCAGCGTTAGCACAGATGCCTTCGGTACCTCCCATTGGTTGGGTTTTGGAAGCCGAGGGTGCAATCGTTGGCTACCTGGGGAATATCTCATCCCTCTACCGCTACGGCGACCGGACGTTGACTGCCGTCACGGCGCACGGGTTCGCAGTGGACACTCCGTACCGTTCAGTCGGAGTGAGCTTAGTGGCGGCCTACTTTCGCCAGAGATCCGTCGACCTTTATGTTTCCACGACTGCCATTGAGGCGGTTGGAAAGATTGCGCGCGCATTCAGAGCGGATCCTCTTCCTCAAGCAGATTACGAAACTGTTCTTTTTTGGGTGTTGAGGCCATACCCCTTTGCCCATGCTGTAGTCAAGAAGCTAGGACTCAACGCGCTATTTTCGCGGGTGGGTGGTGTGGTTGGTTCGTTCGCGGTAGCGAGTGACAAACTTCTCCACCGACGGTGGCCCGTGAAATCGTCAATGAGGTTGTCGGTAACCGAAATGACCGTTGGCGAGATCGGAGAACAGTTCAAAGATCTTTGGGTCGAGAAAGTACGCGAAATGCCACGATTGCTTGCGGATCGTAGTCCGGCGACGCTCCGATGGCATTTTGAGATACCTGGCGACAAAGGTAATGTGCGTGTGCTGTGCTGCTCAAGGAATGGGAAGCTACTCGGCTACGCGGTGATTCGTGACGAAGCGCCCGATCAGACCAATGGATTGCGAAAGTCCGTAATTGCTGATCTGCTAGCCAAAGAAGATGACCCAACGGTTACGGAAGCTCTGATGTTTGCCGCCTACGGTCACGCCAAGCAAGCAGGTAGCCATGTGCTGGAGCTGATGGGTTTCCCACAAAGCATTCGTCGCGTGTGCGCGAAGTGGCATCCCTACATGAGAAAGTATCCTTCGTGCCCTTTTCACTACAAAGCGGCGGATCCAGTCCTCCATGCGGCACTCGCGGATGGATCCGCGTGGTATGCCTCTCCATTCGACGGCGACGCTACTCTGATAAGGGATTCATGCTCTAGTTCTGGTGGTGCGTCTCATCCATCCAAAGCAAATCCCGAAGGTTTCAGAAACGAGATTGCACGCGATGTCCCAAGCGAAGAGCGGACGCCGGTCCTCTGATTCATAGTTTTGCGTACGTTGATCCGATGGGAACGGGAGTCTAACGGACAAACGGCGATCGGTATCGTAAAGTTAACGGTAGAGGCATCTCAATCAATGCAGAAAGCAGATATCGAGCTTGAAATCCGCAGCTTCTTGGTTGCGCACTTCCTGGCCGGTCGTGCTGAGAAACTGCGAGATGATGGGTCCCTTCTCGGCGACGTGATTGACTCTACCGGTGTCCTCGATTTGGTGATGTACCTTCAAGATCGTTTCGCGATTGTTGTCGAGGACGATGAAGTAGTTCCCGGGAATCTAGATTCTGTTAACAATCTAGTTGCGTATATCGCGGGAAAACTTCACAACAATGCTACCGGTCGCTAGTGATTAATGGTTCGACATTCAAGCCATTGCAGATGAACAAATCAAATTTGCTGGTCCGCAACGTTTCGGATACCGCCAGATGGGTGGCATATTTTCGAGCCCGTGAAACGCAACGACCCGACGCGCTATTTCGCGACCCGTATGCCGAACGTCTGGCCGGCGAACGCGGATTTCAGATTGCTAATACTCTGCCCGATGGAAACAAGCACGAATGGGCGTGGGTGGCGCGCACGTATCTTTTCGACACTTTTCTCCTGCGTGAGCTACAAGATGGGGCGTGCCTGGTGTTGAACCTCGCGGCGGGCCTCGATGCTCGTCCTTATCGGATGGAAATTTCTCCCACGGTTGATTGGGTGGAAGTTGACCTCCCGGAGATCATTGCATATAAGGAAGAAGTTCTTGAGGACGAGAAACCAAAATGCCAACTGCAGCGAGTCAGTCTGGATCTTTCAGATGCGGAAGCTCGCCGCTCGCTTTTTCTTGAGCTAGGCGGACGAGGGAAAAAGGTTGTCGTCATGAGTGAGGGACTCCTCATTTATTTCACGCCGGAAGAAGTCGCATCTCTTGCCGATGATCTTGCTTCTGCCGAAAATTATCGGAGCTGGATCGTCGATCTTGCCTCACCGGGGCAACTTAAGTTGATGCAACGCACCACGGGGGTCCAGCTGAGCGAGGCTGGCGCAACATTCAAGTTCGGGCCTTCCGAAGGCGCTAATTTCTTTGTGCCGCACGGGTGGGAACCGGACGATGTAAAGGGATTGTTAAGGACCGCCGCAGCGTTTAAGCGTTCACCGAGTGGATTGCTTCCTGTGGTGCCAGACACAAAGGGCGCCATCCCGGGGAACTTTCCCTGGACAGGCGTTTGTCTGCTTAAGAAGCGCGATGGCTCTGAGGAATAGAGCCAATGAATTCAATTCAGCCAGTAATGAAGTCGCGTGAAATCGTCCAATGAAAGAGAACTATTTGTCTGACAACCAAGCGGCGGTCCCAACTCACATCAGTGATGTTGTGAAACCGTGGGCCGATCGTTCCCCCGATCGGCCGGCTTTGGCGGAATCTGACGGTACCTGGACGTATCGCCAACTCGCCACCATAGTCAGGGAAACTCAGAGCTGGCTCCTAGAGTCAGGAGTACGACCGGGCGACCGTGTGATGATCGTGGGCGAGAACTGCCGGGCCTTTGTCGCTCTGTTCTTGGCCACGGTAGGCGTCGACGCGTGGCCGGTCCTTGTTAACGCACATCTCTCAGCTCGGGAAGTCGATGGGATCCGTGATCATTGCGGTGCTCGCCGCGCGATCTATACCTCAAAAGTTTCTGCGCATGCGTTTGAGCATGCCAAACGGCAAGGTGCAGCCCTTGTAGAGCTTCCGGACCTGGGGGCGCTTCACGTCAGCCCGTTGAACGATCGGGTCGAGCCGGAGTCGATTGACACGAACCCCGAGAACTGTGTCGCTGCGTTGATATATACCTCTGGAAGCACTGGGCAACCAAAGGGAGTCATGCTGACTCATCGGAACCTGCTATTCGTAGCGGCGGCGTCAGCCAAGATACGCTCCCTAACTCCGGATGATCGGCTCTATGGCGTTCTACCGATGTCTCACGCAGTTGGTCTTTCCGTCGTCCTTCTGGGTACGTTGATCAGTGGTGCGACGCTTTACGTAGTGCCACGATTCGATCCCTTGACAGCTCGTGTCTCTTTGGAGCGAGACGCCCTGACGATAATGTTGGGTGTGCCGTCCATGTTCGTACAATTTCTTCAATACGCAAAGTTGAGAAATCTAAAGAAGTTACAATTTCCGGCTCTAAGAATCATTTCCTCTTCAGGGGCGCCTCTGGATCCGGCAGTCAAGACCGCCACCGAGGAACTCTTTGGGTTGGTGCTGCACAATGGGTTTGGCATTACCGAATGCTCTCCTAATATTGCGCAGACAAGGATCGAGGCACCACGAAGCGATACTTCTGTCGGTCAAGTGCTTCCAGGAGTCGAGATCAACTTGATCGGACCCGACGGTCAGGCCGTTGCCGACGGAGAAGTAGGAGAGTTGTGGGTGCGTGGCCCCAATATCATGAAGGGCTATTATCTTGATCCCGACGAAACGTCGGCAGCGATCAACGCAGAAGGTTGGTTCAACGCGCGTGATCTCGCTCGGCGCGAAGATGGCAATCTCTTCATCGTCGGCCGCACCAAGGATCTAATTGTGCGTCACGGTTTCAACGTTTACCCTGCTGAGGTAGAACAAGTTCTGAATATGCATCCCGCTGTTGCCCTATCGGCGGTGATCGGTCGGTCCGTTCACGGGAATGAGGAGATCGTCGCTTTTGTTCAGCTGTTACCCGAGGCGTCCTCAACATCCGCCGACTTAGAAGAGTATGCTGTGCAATATCTTGCGCCGTACAAACGACCATCGCAGATAGTCATCGTATCTTTGATGCCGACGACGGCGACGGGAAAGATTGCGAAAGCTGAGCTCAAGAAAAACGCCGAAGGCAGCCAATTCCAAGCGCATGTCGGTACGAAGGTAAATGGATGATGCTTCACCAGTGTCGGTATCAGTCATCTGTGGCCGAGGTGATACAGACCCACTGAGCGGATGCGTTCTACCAGATTTGATCTTTAAAGACACCAATGGGTTTTGCCTAATGGCGAAGGCTCAACATCGGAGGAATTCATCTTGAATCCAGTCTCTCAGACAAGAGTCTGCGTTATTGGGGCGGGACCTTACGGCCTCGCGATCGCGGCTCACCTGCGCCATCTCGGCGTGGATTTTCGCATTTTTGGATCGTCGATGCGGCGCTGGCTTACGCAGATGCCGAAAGCCATGCTTTTGAAGTCAGAAGGATGTGCCTCTGGTTTGCCAGACCCCGAGGGCCGCTACGGTCTTTCTCAATTCTGTCGTGACCAAGGCCTGCCATTCGCCGACTATGGTAGTCCGCTATCGCGCGAGACGTTTGCCAAATACGCGCTCTCCTTTCAGCAAAAGTTCGTTCCCCAGGTCGAAGATGTCTTAGTTAGCTCGGTCAGCCCGACAGACGGTGGTTTTGAAGTGTCTCTGAGCAGCGGCGAGACCTTACGCACAACCAAGGTCATCGTTGCTACAGGCCTGGATCAAATGGAACGGATTCCTGAGGAACTGCGACGGTTGCCGGCGGAATTGTGTTCGCACTCGGCAGCCCATTATGACCTGAGCAAGTTCAAGGGCAAAGAGGTGATCGTTATCGGCGGTGGGCAATCGGGGCTGGAGACAGCCGCCTTACTTAAGGAGGAAGGCGCATCCGTCATTGTGGTTGTGCGTGCGCAGACGATTGCCTGGAATCGGGTTCCATCGACAAACCACCGTTCCTTTTATCAGCGTCTTCGACGCCCGAGGACGCAGCTTGGCGAGGGTCTTCAGCTTTGGGTATACGACAATGCCCCGCAGGTTTTTCGCTGCCTGCCACGACAGACCCGACTTTCGCGAGTAAAGGCATCACTCGGTCCGGCCGGAGCCTGGTGGCTGAAAGATCGGGTAATTGGTCAGATGCCTGTTTTCGTCGGATATCAGTTGCGTGCGGCTGAAGCGCGGAACGGACGCGTCGCGTTGCAATGCACCGATCAGAATCAGCAGTCCAAAGAGTTGATCGCCGATCACGTGATTGCATCAACCGGATATCGGTTTAACTTCGAAAATATTCCGTTTCTGGATCGAAGCCTGAAATCCCGGATCATCCACGAAGACCAGATGCCACGCCTATCCTCGAATTTCGAGTCGTCAGTCCCAGGGTTATATTTCACCAGCCTTGCCAGCGCGAATTCCTTTGGCCCAGTCATGCGGTTTATAGCGGGGACAGGTTTCACAGCTCGTCGCATATCGACGCATATCGCGGCAGGTCAACGCCCGTCGGCGGCGCCTTTTGCCGCGCCACGAAAGTGTGTGGAAAACTGAGGCCGACGGCGGACCAGGATTGCGGGGGACCGTTGCCTAGACTGGATGCGAACTACCCAGTCCTTATCCTGAAAATGAGCCACAGCGCAATCCACCATGGTGCTTTGGGGGTTGCGCGAACGCTCGGTAGGTCCGGTGTGCCTGTTTATGCGGTTGTTGAGGATGCCTATACGCCCCTGGCAATGACACGGTACCTCGTCAAAGCCTTCGTCTGGGATAGCTGCCCGAGCGATCCAGAATCGTTTGTGAAGGCAATGGGGTTGATCGCTGATTCCATCGGCCGTCCGGCGATCATCTTCCCCATGGATGATTTGTCCGCGACATTCGTTGCTGAGAACGCAGTCGATCTCGCTCGACGGTTCATCATTCCCCGAGTTCCGCCTCAGCTTCCGCGCCAATTGGCGAACAAGACCTGTCTCCAAGCTCTGTGCGCTGAGATCGGAATACCCACCGCACGGAGTATCGTTCCTCAATCTTTCGATGATGTCAGGACATTCACCGCGGGCACAAAATTTCCAGTGGTGGTGAAAGCAGCCGAGCAGTGGCTTCCTCTGAAGGACACATTCAGCACGAAGGTGATACTGACACCTGAGCAATTGTTCAGTTTCTGTGAAAAGTACAATTATGCAGGCAGCGAACGCCTGATTATTCAAGAGTACATTCCCGGGGATGATTGGGTCTGTCACGGATATTACAATGCGGACAGGAACCTAAGCGTCACGTTTACGGGAAGAAAGCTGCGTGCTTATCCGACCGATGCGGGATCAACCGCGTTGGGCCTGTCCCTTGACAATCAAGAGTTGCGTTCCGTGAGCGAGAAGCTTCTGAAGGCTGTTGCCTATTCGGGAATTATTGACATGGATTGGCGAAGAGATGAGCGGGACGGACAATACAAACTTCTGGACTGCAACCCACGTGTTGGCCAGAACTTTCGGATGTTCGAAAACAGTGCTGAGGTTGATGTGGTCCGGGCCCAACATCTGGACCTGTCTGGGCAGCACATTGACAACGCGGCCCCAGTCGAAAGTCGACTGTTTAAGGTTGAATCGTATTATGTTCTGGCGCTTCTTCGCCGCCTGCCTCGGGGCGCTTCGAAACAAGACGCAAACAAGTATCTTCCACCGAAAATCAGAGAGTTTGCATGGTGGAGTTCCGACGATCCGCTGCCATTTCTCATAATGAGCGTACGCCTGTTCGTGCAGAGTCTGCAGCGGGCATTTGGGCTCTGGTTTTATTCTCCAAACAGCTTGCAGTGATTACGATTCTTTCCGGATTAGGCTGAGTATCAAGCGTCGTGGACGTCAAACGCGGCGATGAAACCAAGAATCTTCGGTTTACAGCGGCACCTCAATCAGTGTCGGACCCTCGCTCGCAAAACCTTCCCGCAGAGCAGCAGCAAACCCAGCCAGTGAAGTGACTCGGGTGCCGGGCACTCCCATGCCCTTTGCCAACCGCACCCAATCGAGGTCGGGACGACCGATCTCGAACATATCCAAGGCCCGAGGCCCGGGCGCACCAACACCCAAGTAAGAGAACTCACGCTTCAGAACGGCGTAGTCGCGATTCGCGAAGACGACGCATGTGACGTTCAGGCCCTCCCGGGCCATCGTCCATAGCGCTTGCAATGTATACATGCCGCTGCCGTCAGCAGTCAGGCACAAGACTCGCCGACTGGGGCAGGCCACTGCCGCACCCACTGCCAGCGGCAGAGCAATCCCAATCGAACCTCCTGTGTTTCCCAACCAGTCGTGAGGCGGAGCGCCCTTGGTTGCCGCCATCATCCCCCGTCCCGAAGTCATCGACTCATCTACCACGATGGCATGCTCGGGGAGAAGTGCGCCAACTACAGACGCCAGGCCGGCCAAAGTAATATTGCCGTCCGGCAGAGGGGGGCGCTCGCTTTTTTCTGCCAGGAGCTTCGTGCCATGAAGTGACAACGTCGCTTCCAACGACTCGAGCGTACCAACGTAGTCTTCGCCTGGATTTGCCAAAGTATGAATCTCACATTCAGGTGCGGTGAAGACGCTTTCCTTCCCCGGGTAAGCAAAATACGCGACGGGGGCCCGCGCCCCGACTAAGATAAGCTGGCGAAATTCCTTCAACTGCTCGACCGCCTGTTCGAGGACATAGTTGACGCGGTCCACTATGGGTAGACCGGCCCCGCGTTGCAAACGAGTGACTGGGTAGGGAGCAAGGAGTTTGGCGCCAGTAGCGGTCGCAATGCGTCCGGCAGTCGCGAGGCCCTCGCCGTAGAGCGCACTTCCGGTAAATAGAATTGCGGTCCGCAACCCAGACCGTAGCATGGAGGAAGCGCGTTCGATTGACTCAACCGAGGCCACGGGCGCTTTGGGCGGCGAGAGCATTGGAGCAATCCGACCGCCATCGCTCCACGAGACATCAGCGGGTACGATTAGCGTTGCGATCTGGCCGGGGGCTGTCCGGGCTGCCAAGATCGCTGCGGCCGCATCGCTGCCGATATCCGAACTTGCCGTAGATGTTCTTAGCCACTTGGAATAAGGCCGTGCGATAGCTTCGATGTCAGAGGTGAGAGGCGTGTCGTGTCGAAAATGATAGGTCGCATGCTGGCCAATGAGGTTGACCATCGGCACTTGAGCCCGGCTCGCGTTGTGCAGATTGGCGAGGCCGTTGCCGAATCCCGGGCCGAGATGAAGGAGAGTGCATGCTGGTTTTTCTGCCATACGGGCATAGCCGTCCGCGGCCCCCGTTACGACGCCCTCGAACAGACCCAACACACAACGCATGCCCGGGATTCGATCGAGCGCAGCAACTAGATGGATTTCCGAAGTGCCGGGGTTCGTGAAGCACACGTCTACGTTGCCCGCTAAAAGGGTACGAATTAAACTCTCTGCTCCGTTCATACGGGGAGGGAGCCTATCCTTTCACCTTGCGACATTTGATCCACATTTTCGCGAATACGTTCACGGGCGGCCTTTAGCGCGCGGCCATATGACCGGGTTCGACGTCTGACTTTTCGGTCAAGGCAAGCACAGCGTAAGCAGTTGCGGCATCCCTCATGAAATGGCCAACTTCAGAAGACGGGTTTCGGCGCTTGGTCAATGACAAGGACGGCCAAGAGCCTTCCGTCTTGCTCTGGTTACGCACCAACCAAGCCAGTCCTCGTTTTAACCGAGCATCCTCGGCAGACATCCCGCTCTGTTGCAGTACAAATACAATTAGGCCGGTTGCATAGCCGTCGCTGCGCTGGGCTTGACTCGTTCCGTCCGATCGTAGCCACGTGCGCACCATTGAATGCAAACTCCATCCTTTCGGCCAAGACAGCGCCGACAGTTTCCAGCCCCCATCGCCCTGCTGGTCCTCTAGTACTTCGTTGATGATGGATTGTCGTCGTTCTGGAGTGAGAAGACCAAACCATTTCGTTGAAGCCCACAGCAGCACAACATGATTAAGCATCGATTGCTTCGCATATTCGCGGTCCAGATAGCCGCTCAATATTCGGAGGTGATTCTCCAGGTCGGGGTTTGAACGGTAGTTCTCAGGAGCGATCCCAACAGCGATCGCGGCCAGAGCAGCGCCGTAATATTGCGAATCACCAGCTTCCCATGGCTCCATCCCGAACTGGAGCCATGCCCATGAGCCATTTTCCTCACCCTCAGTCTCCTGTAGTGCCCACATATTGTCGAAGGCTAACCGGGCGGTGTCGCTGAGGTGTCCATTTGCAGCGTCATAATTTGCCAGGATCAGTGCATTAAGGACCGATTCGGTCCCGCGAGATTCTGCGGTCTTGTTCCCGTTCTTGTATTCCTGGTCGCTATAGAACGGGTTGACCTCATTCCAAAGACGCACGCGCTTTGTGACGTTGTCCAGCAGTTTCTGCTCGTAGGCGGTCTGAATGCCTTCACCAAGCTTCTTACGTAGCATTGGCCGGGAGAGTGCGTACGGAACTGCTGTGTGGCACGAAACGCAGAAGGTCCCATGGTCGCGGGCAGACCCTTGCCATTTCGTCCACGCCGCCTCTCGTTGATCAAGGTAGGCCGCAGCAATCTTCGGATCCCACGAACCGTTGGAATTCATCTGCTGGTGCGAGCAGCCAGCCACCAACCCCGTCATGAGACTCGGCACAATAATCAATATTTGTCTGATGGCGGCTTTCACTTCGATTCTCCGTTTACGTAACGAGAAAGCACGGCGGCGAGGCTGTCGACGTGCGTCGTAACCATTCCCACGTGATCCCCAGCGACCGACTCCACCTCGATCTTAGTCGCTAACTTACCCCAGACTACGGTAGGATCGGACGGAAAGCACGTGACCGACTGGGCCTTCACGAACTTTATCCCTCCGCCATAAAACCGTGGTTGGTAGCGATTCAACGCCAAGTTTGCGCCTTCAACCGCTCGGGAAGTTGACAAATCACTACGTTGGCCAATCGGTGGTTCGGATTTATGCTTCTTGTCCCAGATGAACCCTGCGAGCGCACCCCGCACGCGTTGCACAAAAACGCGCGCACGCAGTCCCGGTGAGAGGTGTCGAAAATGAGGGTATGAGTCCAGCATGACAAGCGACGTGACATTGTCGCTGGCAGACAATCGTTGGGCGATATCGAGCATCACCAAGCCACCAAGCGAATAACCGATCAACAAATAGGGACCGTTCGGTTGAATCTGATTGATGGCTTCGAGGTAATATCGAGCGATATCCTCGACCCGATCGAACGGATCTTCCGTGTCATCGTTTCCTGGAGCTTGCAGTCCGATGATTGGCCGTCGGGTCTGGATACGCCTCGCGAGGGGCACAAAGTCAATGATGCTGCCACCGATGCCATGTGTGAGGAAAACAGGGGGTTCCTCCTGACCATTTTTCAATAAAGTTAAAGGTGTGTTTGGAGAAGGTAATGCGTGCTCCAACAGATCGGTTAGCGTGGCGATTGTCGACGCGCGGCATATTGTTGTAGGGCGCAATCTGCGACCACTCGCCCGCGCGATCTCCACGAATAGTTCTGCAGCCCGCCCGGCATCGCCGCCTAAATCGAAAAAATCATCGTTCGCGCCAATGGGCGAGCGCCGGAGCACGCGCTCCCAGATTGGTGTGAGCACTTCGACCATCGCGGCGCTCGAACCGTCGGTCATGGATTCGTAAATGCTCGACAAAGATTTCGAGTTTTATTGCATCGGGGGATGAAGGGAAGGGAACAGCCACTGAACCAGATCGTCAATCCTTGCTCCCTCGGGATCTCAGGCTCCCGGCGCGTGCGCACGCTACTTCTAAAAGTCTATAACGGCGATCCCTTGCCGCACAGTATCTCACTTGCCCGGGGCAGAATACCCAAAAATAGCTTTGAGTTCGAGAAATTCCTCAAGGCCAGCTCCACCCCACTCACGGCCGTTGCCTGACTGCTTGTATCCTCCAAACGAGCCACCGAAGTCGACGCGCGCACCATTGATATGCACATTGCCTGACCGGATGCGCTTCGCGACCCGGCGAGCGCGATCGATATCTCCCGAGTTCACAAAGCCCGATAACCCGTAAGGCGTGTCATTTGCAATCCGCACCGCATCTTCTTCATCCTCGTAAGGGATCAGGCAAAGTACGGGCCCAAAGATCTCTTCGCGCGCTATGGTCATCTCATTGCGAACATCCGCGAAAACTGTCGGTTTAACGAAGCAACCTTTATTGAGACCCTCAGGGCGGCCAAGGCCTCCGGCCACCAGGGTTGCACCCTCGTCGATTCCTTTCTTGATCAGATATTGCACTCTCTCGAACTGACTCTTGCTCACGAGCGGTCCGTTCTGAATTCCTTCCGCGAATGGATCCCCGACCGCGATGGCATTGGCGGTTCGTCTCGCTACATCCACCGCCTCCGCCATTCTTGATCGAGGCACAAGCATGCGAGTGGGTGCGTTACAGGATTGGCCGCTATTGCGAAAACAAGACTGCACACCTTCTTTGACACTCGCTTTGACATCCGCGTCATCCAGGATAATGTTGGCGGATTTTCCACCGAGTTCCTGTGTGACTCGTTTCACGCTTGGAGCGGCCGCCGAGGCAACAGCAACGCCTGCTCTCGTGGATCCGGTGAACGAGACCATGGCAATATCAGGATGCGAAGCAATCGCGGCGCCGACCGTCGGTCCGTCACCGTTCACGAGGTTAAAGACACCGTGAGGAACACCAGCCTCATGGAGAATCTGCGCGAAAAGATACGCAGATAACGGCGCTAGCTCGCTGGGTTTCAGCACCATAGTGCATCCGGCTGCAAGCGCTGGAGCAACTTTGCATGCGATCTGGTTCATGGGCCAATTCCAAGGAGTAATCAGCCCGCAGGCCCCAATCGGCTCTTTTCGCATGAGGGTTGAGCCTTTGAGTTCTTCGAACTTGAATAGCCCCAACACCTTCACGATTTCGGTGAGGTGCCCCATCCCCGCCGGGACTTGCGCGGACTTCGACAGTCCCACGGGTGCACCCATTTCGAGCGAGATGGTCCGCGCCATCTCGTCCGCTCTTAATCGATAGCCATCAATGATCCGCAGCAGCAAGGCCATGCGCTGCTCAACAGTCGTGTCCGAGTACGTCTCGAATGCCCGTTTTGAGGCGACTACGGCTTTGTCCACGTCGGCGGCATTGCCGAGCGAAATCGTGGCAATCGGCTCTTCGGTGGCCGGATTGATGACGAAGCAATCATGCGTCTTAGTCGGACTGACCCACTTCCCGTCGATGTAAAACTGGCGACAATCTCTCATCTTGGCTCAATCTGCGGAAGATCCTGGACACCTCAACAACTCGATACCGATTCCACCGGGTTACCAAATCCAATTCTCTTTACGATCGCTTTCGCGCGGCGTACCCTTGAATGCTTAACAATAACTCACCCGCGGACCGATGGGATGATACCAGGGAGTCAGGCGTCGCCGGGATAGGCGTCCCCCCTGTCAAGAGTCCTCTCACAATTCTCGGTAGATTTAGACAATCTACGGCGAGAGGCTAGTTTTTGTCAGCCAAACCTAGCCAGAGTAACTAGTCCTAGAGATGATCATCTCTAGTGTTTACTACCAGATGAGAGACGATTTGGTCTTCCCAAGCTGGAGAAATCGGGATAGAATGGCACCCCGTTTCTAGAGTCGAAAGAGAGGTTTCCCCCATGAAGTCTGAATCGCTCTCACCTACCAGCAATCTCCTCCTTGCCTTCGCTTTAGTGTTCAGCTTAGTGGCGTTCGCGACCCCACAGGTCCGAGCCCAGACCTTCAACGTAATGTTCAGTTTCACGGGTGGAAATGACGGGGCGGGCCCCCTTGCCGGCCTCGTGATCGATCCCACTACTGGTAATCTCTACGGCACCACTAATGTTGGGGGGAGCTTCGGCTACGGGGTGGTGTTCGAGTTGAGCCCGAGCGGTGTGGAGACTGTACTTTACAACTTCACTGGCAGACATGACGGGGGAAAACCCGACGCAAAGTTGCTGATCGATGCGAAGACACACAACCTCTATGGGACCACATTAATTTCGGGCGATTACGACGTAGGAACTGTGTTCGAGTTGAGCCCCACTGGTGTGCTGACGGTCCTTTACACCTTTACCGGAGGGACCGACGGGGGAAGCCCGCAAGCAAGTTTGATTATGGATCGTGTAGGCAACCTCTATGGTACGACCAGCGCTGGAGGCGCCACGGGCAACGGAGTGGTGTTCGAGTTGAGCCCCAATGGCGTGGAGACTGTGCTGTACAGTTTCGCTGGCGGGACCGATGGAGCAATTCCCCTCGCCGACGTTACTATGGATAAAGAGGGTAATCTCTACGGTACGACTTCATCAGGAGGCACGGACAAGTACGGCACGATTTTCGAGTTGGCCCGAGTTCCGGTTCCGTCGCCCACGGCGTCATCGCCTACGTACACCTGGAAAGAAAATATCCTGCACAATTTCACGCACCAGGATGACGGCGATGTCCCTTACGGTGGCTTGACACTTGATAAGGCCGGAAACCTTTATGGGACAGCCACCGGGGGTGGTACCAATAGCGGCGGCACAGTGTTCGAACTGACACCGTCAGATGGCGGCTGGAATTTCACGGTTCTCTATGGTCTGGCTGGGTGGGACATTTCGGGAACCTACCAGGACGTTCTCTTGGATGCATCCGGCAATATTTACGGCACGACCCATTGCGACGGATCATATGCAGCAGGAACGGTTTACGAGTTGACACGGGTAGCGGGTACTTGGACATATAACTCCTTGTACGTCTTTACCGGCGAAACCGACGGTTTGTACTCCTTCAGTAATCTGGTTTTCGATAAACAAGGCAATCTCTACGGCACCACAGGGGGTGGTGGTGCATATGGTTACGGGGCCGTGTTCAAAGTCACGCCATAGCTGACTTGCCGGCCGGAAATGCGTGTCGGTGAAGTGTCGCTGACTGATTTTGCCCGTTCCCTTCTCGACGATTATTGCGACGTTTTTTATAGGTGCCCGCCTTGGTCGGCGACCCAAATGTCGGGCGGAGTAGACATCATCTCCAAGCCTTTCATCTGGTGCTGTAACGATCCTAAGCTAGGCGATGGGCTCACGAATCTCACTCAGGGGTAGGACCCAATGACGAAGCTTAATGAATGGACAACAGCCTGCGCGGTGTGTCTGCTCTGGGTCGCGACGTCACTTGCCTCGTCTGCCCAGACGTTCGGCACTCTGTATAGTTTTGACGCAAGCGATGGTCATAACCCTCAGGATGCCCTTGTTCAGGGTTTCGACGGGAACTTCTACGGGACCACGTACTACGGTGGCACACACAACTTTGGTACCGTCTTCAAGATTACCCCGGATGGTGCGCTGACCACGCTGTACAGCTTTTGCATGGAGACTGGCTGCGCAGACGGCAAATATCCTGGCGCAAATGTGGTTCAAAGCACCGACGGGAATCTCTACGGAACAACAGACTATGGCGGAGTCTACAACGGCGGGGAGTTCTTCAAGATCACTTCCGGTGGCGCGCTGACAGTACTCTACAGCTTTTGCGCCAAAGCTACATGCACCGACGGTGAGGGGCCCTACACAGGAGTGATTCAAGCCACTGATGGGAACTTTTACGGAACCACGCACTCCGGCGGAGTCTACTCTTCTGGGTCGGTCTTCAAACTCACGCCTGCAGGTTCGCTGACCACGCTGTATAGTTTTTGTGCCCAGTCCGAGTGCCCTGACGGTCGCACCCCTACTGCCGGGTTGGTACAAGCTACTGATGGGAATCTCTATGGAACGACCTCGCTAAACGGGGCCAACGGCTATGGCACGGTCTTCAAGATCACCACGGCAGGCGTGTTTGCCTTGGTGTACAACTTTTGCGCTGAAACTGACTGCACCGACGGAAAATACCCCGTAGGGCTGATTCAAGGCACGGACGGAAGCCTCTACGGAACGGCAGGCGGCGGGGCCTACAACCAAGGCACGGTATTCAGGCTCACGTTGGCAGGTGCACTCACCACGGTGTACAGCTTCTGCCCACAGACTGGTTGCGTGGATGGCTCCGACCCCAGGTCCGGCGTGATTCAGGCCACCGACGGGAATTTCTACGGAACGACCGACACGGGCGGCGCCTACCTCGAGGGGACGGCCTTTGAAATCACTCCGGCAGGCGCGCTGACAATCCTCTATAGTTTTTGCGCCCAATCGGGCTGCGCTGACGGCCTATTCCTTTACGCCGGGCTGGTTCAAGGAACCGACGGAACCTTCTACGGCACCACGTACAAAGGCGGCGCCCATCTCGATGGCACGGTCTTCACCTTGAATACAGGGTTGGATCCATTTGTGACTCTCACTCCCAGTTCGGGCATTGTTCACAACATAATTGGTATCATCGGCCAAGGCTTCACCGGAACCACAGGGGTTTCCTTTAACGGCGCGGCGGCCAACTTCTCTGTGGTGTCCGATACCTACCTCACCACGACGGTTCCAGCGACTGCCAGCACGGGTCCCGTTACTGTAGCGACGCCGGACGGGACACTGACCAGCAACCGCCCTTTCCTCGTTGTTGCTAAGGTAAGTGCACGCCCATGAACTCAGGAGCACAGGACGACGCTTTAGGCGTGCGAAATCAAGATGAGGGGATCAAGAACGAGCATGCTTGGCATCAGGTGCGTTGCTGTCTTACTTTCCCAGTGTGATGAGTCATACCGTGGCAGTCGCTGCAGAGTGTGATCAAGTTTTCTTCCGAGTCCTCGCCGGAGTGACTGCGAAACTGTTGGTGGTGAACTTCGAGGTTCGACATCGTTCCGCAGGATTGGCATCTCCAGCCATCGCGACGTAGAACTTGTTGCCGCAGTTCTTCGTACGGTTCTCTCTCGAGTCGAATGGGAGGATGTTTTGGGACTGGAATCACGACGCCTTTCCGCTGATGTGGTGGAGAAAGGCTTGCTTATCTTCGCTGGGCAGGAACTTGAAGAACCGTACAATCGACTGAAGCAGGATCTCGGGATTGCCATTCTCGAGGTTCGCGCCGGCCAGGAAGTCGGCGCAGATCATCTCGAGGCAGTATCCTCGAGACTTATCCGTCCCGAGCATTAGTGCCGCCGTCGCGATTGCCTGCTCGATGACCGGAATCTGGCTTTTGTACACTTTGAAGTAGAAGATCTCTGACGGCTCCGTTTCCCGGCCAGTCAGCTCTTTCTCGACTTCCTGCTTGAACTGTTCTTTCGGCATCTGGCGGGCCTTGTGCATCCAGGTTGCACAATCGAAGGCCTCCCGGTCCCGGCGTGCCAGTTTCGCCAGTTCGAGCCCCTTGGTCCAGCCTACTTCCTTCAGGTCTCGCCGGGCCTGGGGAGGCAGGTGCTCATGGATCGACATCAGGTAGTAGGCCTTCCGTCTCGACTCGGGGAACCGTCGTTCGAGGAAATCGTCGAAGGATGCCAGTTTCTCCATCCGCCAGTACTGTCCGGCCCGAACTTCGCAAAGATAGCAGCCGAGTTCGACGAAGCGGGTATCCCGCTCGGCTTCGTTCTTCTGCTCCCAGGCCAGGATCTCATCGATTTTCGTAAGCACGAACAAAGCTCGCCGACGATCGAGTCTGGGCAGCATAGGCGGATTGTTAGTACGCAAGCTCGTCAAGCCAACCAAGGTTTTCAGCTCCCGGGCGCCGCACCAGATCGATTTCGACTAATTGCTGTTTCCCCAGACACAACCCGATGTAGGGGCAGGAACTGCAGGGGTTTTGCGGGAAGCGAATGCCGCTGTGCGGCAGGAACTGGGCAGATTCGATCCGGGCAATGGTATCTGAGACGATCTGGCCGAATTCATGGCGCTGTTCGTCGGTGATCGTGGTTCTTAGGTACTGGACTTCAACCAGCCGCTTGCGTACGAAGACGACTTGCGCGACTTCGGAGATGCCGGTCATCCAGGAATAGCAAACCAGTTGGGGGTCGAGCGCGAGCAGCCCGTCGGGTTCCTCGGGATAACGGCTGGAGGTGGTCTTCCATTCGATCAGGCAGCGGGTGCCGTCGACCTGCCCGATGGCATCGACATAGGCGACAAAGTCGTTCTTCCCGGCCATGGGCTGAGTGAACTTGATCTGGAGGTTGCGGCGAGGCTGGCGGATGCGAATGCGGTCGTCCTGGCAGAAGCGGTCGAGCAACTGGATGCCTTGCTGCAGCATGTGGTCCCAGGTGTCACCTTTCGAGTACTGCAAGCCCTGGTTCTGACAGGAGGCCCATTCGCGATAGAGAGCCCCGGCCGAGTCTTCGCGCAGAAAGTAGGCGGAGAGGGCACGTTCGAAGGCCCGACCAAACAGCATGGCTGCTCGGGTGTCCTTCTGCTGCCAGCCGTCGAGGTAGCGATGGCGGTAGCGGCGCGGGCAGGTGAGGTATTGGCTGATCTGGGTGTAGCTGTAGGTCATCGTGCCACCTCGGAGGGAGTGTCCGTCGATGAAGACGAGGCCACTGTGTCCCATTGGCTGGCGGGGGCGAAAGCGTCGAGATTGAGTAGGGAAGACCCGTTTATGACGACGTGGCTGATCTTGACGACTCCGCACAGGCCGACCAGGCTTTTCTCGTCAATCTCGTCTCGTCCGAGCAACTCGGAGTCGTAACCGAAATCGCGGAGGAACCAGTTAAGCTTCCACAGGGCTCTGGGAGTGCAGTAGAGGCGGCCGGCAAAGGACTGCCCCGTGAGTTCTTTTGGTTCAAGGATCGAAAAGCGGAGGAGATAGAACGGTTTCCGCGAGTCCCATCGATGTTGGGCTTTATCGACTCGGACCAGGAACAGGCCATCGCGGACCTGGCCAACGGCAGATTGATCGGCGTCGTGCAAACCCTGGATATGACGCCTCATGCGACACCTTCCTTCGGTGTGACGGGGTAGCTGTTGAGCTGGCAGAGCAGGGCATCGCGGTCTTTCTCGGCCAAGTCGGCCAGGTGGGTGACGAACGATTCGACCTGCTCGCGAGTGGCCTCCCGCAATGTCTTCACACCACAGAAATCGGTGGCATAGGACTTGACCAGAGTGGCATCGAGCTGATGCTGGCGGATCAACTGGCAGAGGCGATCGCGGACGCTGCGCCCGCCGTAGTTTCCGTTGCCATTGCCGTTCCCCTTAGCAGGTTGGGGCAGCTTCTTGGATTCTGAACGTGAAGCCGGTTGACCGGCGAAGGAACCGATCTCCTCGACCGAGCAGATGCCGATGCCGTAGGCCTTGCGCAGGGCCCGGTTGACGGCACGGGTCTCAGCAACGCGCATCTCCGCCCCGTGGACAAGGAAGGAGACGTTTGATGGGTCGGCATCCCCATAACCAACGAAGCCACGGCAGGTTTTGGACTTGTATACCGTGGCCGCAAACGTCCAGCGTTGGGTTGAGGCTTCACAGAATGCCGGAACGGGTCGGACATGAATGCCAGCACACCGGTTTCGACGTGCTACGCTTAATAATCCCGAATGGGTGACGTACCATCGCCCTTCCAGAAGCAAGAGGTCACCTGCACAAATGGATAGGGTGTGCTTATCCGTCAGTTCCCTAAGCGTTTGAATTGCAGTTGGTGAAACGCTGCCCCATATTCGACGGGCACTCCGCCTGTTTAGCTTGAGGGCCAACGAGTTGTTCATGAGTCTCTCCCGTGTTTGAGGTATTACATACAATGTAACACAATGAAAGACAAACAAACACTTATTTTGCAAACCACTTTGCTATAAATACAATGGGCACATGCCCAAGGACACAGCCCTATCGTTCAGAATCAATAAGGCCCTCAAAGGAGAATTAGAGAAAGTTTCGCTCAATGAAGGTCGCAGTATCTCTCAGATTTGTGAGGCGCTTCTGAACGGCGGTCTCGAATCTTACAGGAAGGAAGGCTCGCCCTATTTACAAAGATTTATCTCGCGGCGGCGGGCGATTCGAAATTCGGATAAATGAGTCTCGCGCGGAGAACGTCGACGCATATGCACTTGCTGACCCGAGCTCAAGCGATCCGCACCGGAGCTAACTGCAAGGGCGACCAAGTCCGACAGAAAAAAGAATTAGGTTTCGGTGTAGAGTCTCTGGATGGGCGATTTATTGGAGAAGATCTGGTATTACCCACCTCAGCGCCGAATAACAGCGCACCGTACCCCGAAATCCTCGACCTGCTAATTTGCAACGCTTAAGTGGCTGGGATAGGGCGCTTGAGTGACAGCCGCCAGACGCAAGTGTGCGGCAAAAGCTCGTAGGCAGATTCCTAAACAAAAACTAGCTACCGTTCGGCATGAAACAGCAAATACTGGAGCAAATTCTAACCTCTTCTTTCCGCCTGTGACTCTTGATGTATCCTGTTCCGGGAATGGTCAAGCAATTATACAGGGAAGAAGCTTTAGTTCAGACTGCTGCTTCGCGAGCGGAGGACGTCAACTGGATCATGGGCCCGGAAGGCATGCGGGCATTCCGCCGCCAGATTCCAAGGTGGGAGGCGGAGCAATTAGTAATTGCTGAAGGTGCGCTTCGTGATAGACCCACCGCCTCGGAACAATGGAGAGAACGGCAAACAGACCGCCAGAGAAGGCTGGCGAAAGAGCTTCACGGTAAAGGCGCGGTCGGACAAGCTTTTCAAGAACTTTGCAAGGCCGGTTGTGACGGGAAGTGGTTGGAGCAACAACTCTTCTTCCTAGCGGAGCACGCTCCTCTTGGGCGATCGCGCAAGGAATGTTCCTTCAAAGAAAAGCAGTTAGTGGCGCGAGCTGCTTCGAATTTAGACTCGGCAGCAGCGGATCTGGATAAGGTTCTCGACAATATACCCACTTTGTTGCTTGACAGCACGGTTAAGGAATGGCCTGTGCCAGTACAGCGGACTCAGGTCGTCCTCCGAGGAATTGCCTATTGTCTTCGCAAGAGCATGACGGATTCCCACCTGGTCAACCGTCGAAGTCTAACTGCCACCTTACGATTGCCCTGGCTGCTTAGCGAAATAAAGCGGTTCACATCCGACCACCGCCCGCACTATGCACACATGGCCGCCGTGATTGGGGCTGCGTATGGGAAACCAAATTTTTCGAAAGATAGTTTGAAGACGTTGGTGTCGAGAAGTCGCTTTTAATCGCCTTCGATCGAAGTAACCCTTCTCCTCCAAAAAAAACTCACAACTGTTACTCATTTATGTTGCGCCATGCGCTGTAATGCGGACGGGGCTAGTCGAAAGGCATGTGATACATGACGAAGAGAATCTACAATGAACAACGCGAGTTCTTCTCCTCTTCTCGCCGTGAGCGCATGAAATTAGAACAGTAGCCACTACTCGCCGCAATAGGAGCGGATATGTCATCCAGTGCCAAGAAAGTTTCTGCGAATCGCATCAACGGCCAAAAATCTCACGGACCAAAGGACACTTCGTCAACACGTTTTAACGCGACGAAGCACGGTCTGCTCGCGGTAGGAATAACCGAACTCGACGACGCTGAGGGCTATCGCACGATCCTGAGCGTCCTGACAAAGGAGAAAAGTCCTGTCGGTCTGATCGAAACGTTTCTCGTTGAGTCAATTGCTCTAGAAATAGTACGATGTCAGCGCGCAAGAAGTTTTGAGGCTCGGTGCATCACGGCCGTGGCAAACCCTCCGGTTGAGTCCGCGCCGTTCATGGATTTCTCGATCTTGAACGAGCCGACAGTCGTAGATCATGGGCTACCTGCGCTTGTGACTTTTGAGAATGTCCAAGCACTGAGCGCCTTTCAGCGGTACGAATCGACGTTTGCGGCGATGCTCTTTCGCAACCTTCACGAACTGGAGCGGTTGCAACGCATCCGACAGGGTGAACACGTGCCGGCACCAGCCATCGTGGACGTCAACGTTCAAACCGATAAAGGAACGGCGGTGCCAATTCCTGCAGCAACGGCACAGCTTGAGGTCTTGCCAGGAGATGCGGGATGAGGATCGAATTACGAAACGAACCCAACAAATCATTTGTTTTCAGTGAGTCTTGAAAAGGAAGAAGCAAGTCATACAAAGATCGAACTGCCACCGCGCTGAATGCGCGGTGGATCAGACTGTCGCGGAGTTGCCGCGGGGCGGAGGCTTGCACGAACGGGCGAGGTGGGCGAAAACCAAGAAGAAAGTTAATCTTCCGGAATGAACGGGAGATCCTTGTCGCGAAGTTGTGATCGACGGAAGGGCGAATCGGAAGGGAAGATTACAGCGTTTTTGTCACCCCAGTCCAGGAAGAAAATCTGACATCCCGCGTTGTTAGTAAAACCTCCCAGAATCGGGCTCTACGAGCCCGGATACGCATTGACTCGTGGCAAGGCTGCTTCGAACGCTAGAAAAGTGTAGTTTTCTAACCCAGGGGCTGCGAATTCTGGGCAATGAGTTTAATCGCGATAGCACAGTCGGCTCGATGGATTTCAATTCGTCTCAGCACGTCGAGCCGGAAGCACATAAACGGTTTGATCAGCAGTTACAACCACAAGGTGACGATTGTCAGCGCTGAAACCCGCGTACACAGCGCGGTCCGGAAATGTCATTTGATCCAGTTGTTTCAGAGCTTCGCCATCGTATAACGCCAGCCGGCCTGGCTCTTGCTCCAGGCAAACTCGGTGCCCATCAGCGGAAAG
>Ga0207067_10080_pt1 | contig 31738 bp, 25 predicted proteins | sample Alteio_BWMinCont_25_FD_153484 | JGI IMG/M metagenome (GOLD analysis project Ga0207067, IMG submission 153484) | Enriched cells from forest soil in Barre Woods Harvard Forest LTER site, Petersham, Massachusetts, United States -... | ecosystem: Environmental > Terrestrial > Soil > Temperate forest >...
GCGGGTAAAAGTCGACCAGGCGATCAACGCAAGGATGGCGATGGCCAATCCGACGATGGTTGTGCTGAGGCACTCGCTGATACCAGAGGCGATCCCTTTCAGGTCGGTAGTTGACGTCACGCCCGAGCCGATATTGGAAAACACCTTAACCAGACCCGTGACGGCGCCAAGGAGGCCGAGAAGCGGAGAGATACCGACGATGATCTCAAGAATAAACAGCCCGGCTTCCAATCCAACCACTTCCCGGCGGGCTCGAGTTTGGACTATCTCTAGTGTCTCGGCTTTGGTCGCATCCGCAGAACGAACGACCGCATCCAGAATCTGGCCCATGGCGGAGTCATCGTCTTGTACCAGCCTTCGTATCGGCTCCAGGCTTTCTCCGGAACGATAGCCAACGATCGATTTCTCAATTAAACGGGGGATTACCGCTCCTTTACGCAACGCGATCAAACGCAACAGGATCACGGTTATGGCGACAAACGAGCACACCAAGAGAATCCACATGAAGACCCCGCCATTAACGATGAAGTCGGTCGGGCTTGAGAACAAAGCTAAAAACGTCATTTTCGGTAGTTACATGTAATTGAAGCTAAAGGTAAATTCGAGTCCGCGTTCAGGAACCAAAGGAACTAATTCCTGAGGCATGGGCGGGATCTTGGCTTGGCGGATGGATTGCAGCGAAGAGGTTGCCAGAGTCTCATTCGAAGAATTGCTCACCACTCGGGCGCTCACTACCTCGCCGCTCGGACTAACGACAAACTCAATGCGCACGGTGCCAACGGTCAGCAAATCGGAGCGCTGCTGGACGAAGTAATACCATAAAGATCCGACTGCGTCCTCGACCGCTTTCTGGAACCTCCCTTGAGGGGTTCCCAAAGCCGAAACTGAAGAGCGGCCGCGGTTCCCGACATTCCCCTGCATGCGGGTGATAATATTCTGTGGCCGATAAGCGGTTCGGGGTGCACCTGGGCGGTTCTGGTTATTGGTGGCCTTGTTAGGGTTCGGAGTCGGGAGCGGGGTCGGGGTCGGTCGCAACATCGCGAGATCGTCCTCCTTGGCGGTAGGAGCCGGCGTTGGTGTCGTATCCGGCGTGGGCGCCGGAGTCGAAGCCGCGTTCTCACCGCCGTCAGCGCTATTCCGAGAATAATCCTGACCGTTCATCGCCAACGAGAAGTCGTTATTCCTGAACATTAGCGATTCGAGATTCTTACCATCCTGCGTCGGTAGCGGTGCTTGCTCGTTACTCTGTTTCTCGGATGCAGCAGCGGTATCTTTGTCGGACTGGAAAGGGGCATTGTCCTGCTTTTGATCCGTCTTTTGATCATCCTCCGTACGGACATATTGCTGCTCCGCCTTTTCCGGCGGCGGCGTATCGAGAAGCGTCAACTGCGGCGGATCCTGCTTATCGTCGGCTCCCTTCGGGTTCGCTGGAGGCGGAAAGATTGTGTAATACCCAACTACGGCAAGGAAAAGGAGCAGGTGAAGCAGTATCGAGCCGATAACGGCTAACGTAATTTTCTTCCTCTTCGACATCGGAAAAACGCGGTAGCCTAAGTCTTCAGCCTGAAACCCTCAAGCCTTATCGGGACGGCCGATTGTCCCCAGCCGGTAGACCATCGTTTCTTGGGTTTCGGCGTATTGTAATCAAGAGTGAGCTGGGAGCAAGCGGAGTGTGGGGAGCGGGCGACAGATCGGGTGGGCGCCAGGACCGCGGATGACCGACAGGAAAAAGCCTAAACGTGGCGTGCTGCAACGGATGAGACCTATATTACTTATGGGACTTGTGTGATTGGCGATATGCCGATATTCCGTTACGTGAACTTTACTATGGCGTCAGCTTGCATCACACCAACGGTCTGGGTGACGGATAAACGGGCGCATTCTTCGACATCTTGTGCTTTGCCAATCCCGACCAGGGCGCGTCCATTCCTTGATTGACGCAGATATGAAGGGAGATCGGCGTTGGCTTCTCGATAAAGACTCTTAACGAGTATGGCTGCATCCGACAGTGAATTATGTGCCAAGCGATCGACCAGGCCTCCCGCCGCGACGGCGTCCTCAAGGGCAAAGTCGTCCCCGGTGCCGGCACACACTATCAACACGCTGGCTGAGCCTTCGCTATCCAGCACCTGCGCAAGCGAATCTAGATTCAGTAGAGCTCCCACATAAACCCGTTTGGCGCGCCGGACACGATGAAGAGCGATGGTTCCGTTCGTGGTCGTGATAACAACGCTTTTACCGCGGATCTCTTTGAACTCCGCAGGCGAGTTGCCGAGGTCAAATCCTTCCAGGGCGACGCCGCCGCGTTCACCCGCCAAAAGAAGGCTGGGATCCTGGACCTTCCGAGCTCGCGCCGCCTCAACGGTCTCAACGGGGAAAAATCGCTCCACGCCATGCTCGAGGCCGGTGATCATCGTGGAGGTGGCGCGCAAAACATCAAACACAACAGCGGTTGTCTCGCTCAGATCGATACTTTCGAACCGGCGAATCTCTGAAGGACAAAGTGCGACGTCGATCATGAGGAGCTAGGAGTTAGAATCTAGGAGCCTAGATTCTAGCTCCTGGTTTCTTACGATAGGTCAGCCGCCAATGGTGAAACAAGTATTGCTGCGCATAGCCGGCGTAAGGACCGAAGTATTGTCGGCAAAAGTCGGCTAGATCAGCTGGACGAACTTTTGCTTTTTCCGGGAAATATTTCTCTTTCAACACGCGCGCAATCCACACATCGATCGGCATGACTTCCAACCTGCCGAACGCAAAAAGTAGTACGCAATTTGCAATTTTGTCACCGACACCCGGGAAACGGCATAGCGCGGTGCGGATTTCATCTGATGGCAGCTTGGCCAAACCGTCGAGGTTGATTTCATCGCCGGCAACCATACGAGCAGCCGCGAGTACATTCGCCGCGCGGAATCCCAGGCGGCAGGCTCGCAGATCATCGAGTGTTAATCTGGCTAGAATCTCCGGACTTGGATAAGAAAAGACATGAGTCCCGGCGACCTCAAGCCTTCTTCCGTACCTTTCGCGTATCAAAAGCGAGGTGCTTCTTATGTGAGCCACTTGTTTGAGAGCCGACGTCAGAAAAGTGGCAAGGCATTCCCAAATCGGTTGGCGCAAAATTCGGATCCCGGCCGCGTAACACACCGCTCCGTTCAGCGTCGGATCATCCGGAAACGTGCGGTGAATCTCATCAATCCCATGGTCCAGCGCCAAATAACGCCGGGCTTCAGAAATCAGGTCACTGGACACCAGCAACTGGTTTCCGGACTGTTCGAGATAACAAGGTTTTTGATCGATTGCTCCGACAAACCCTTTACCGTGTTGGGTCCAGTGGAAGACTTGGCCGGAGTTCAGGCTCTTGGCGAGATCGATTCCCTTTGCTGCGATCCGGGAGAGTGATACATCGAGATTCCTCATGCGTGGCGATGCCGCCTTTGAAAAACGGAAGACTTGAACAGAAGATCACAAAGGACACAAAGACGGATTTTTGGGTCTATCCTGCGGTGACGGTTAAAGCGTATATTTTCAGAGCCCAGTTCGGAAAAAGACACCGCAATCCTCTTCATTCCCAGTCTGTCTTTGTGATCTTGGTGGCCTTCTGTTTTAATGCTTGTTGCTTTTTAGGAGGCTGCGCGATCTAGGGGCCGAGACGCTCGATGCGCCAGGTGCTATCGACGGTTAGCGTGTAAAGAAACCGGTCATGGAGCCGGTTCTCTCTTCCCTGCCAGAACTCGATGCGCTCGGGGGCAACCCGGAAACCGCCCCAAAATTCCGGCACCGGAGGGTTACTATCTGCGTACTGTGCCGAGACTTCGTCGAATCGGCGTTCGAGTTCAGCCCGGCTAGGGACAGGACTGCTTTGCGGCGAGATAATGGCGCTGACCCGGCTCTTCAGCGGGCGCTTATCGAAGTAAGCCTGAGATTCATCGCGAGGGACTCTGGCAACGTTACCTTCGATTTGGACCTGTCGCTCCAGCCAAGGCCAATGGAAATTGAGGGCAGCTCTCGGGTTCTCAGCCAGATCCCGGCCTTTACGGCTCTCGTAGCTCGTGAAGAAGACAAACCCTCGCTCATCGAATCCTTTTAAAAGGACGATTCGAGCGGCAGGACGCCCTTGCCGATCGGCGGTCGCCAAGGTCATTGCGTTCGGTTCTCGGTCGCCGGCCACGCGTACCGATTCTTCGAACCAGGTTCTGAACTGTTGTATCGGGTCCGGAACCAGATCCTTTCGATGCAAGCCGTGCAGCGTGTACTCCTTGCGCAGGCGGGCAATGTCGAGCTTTGGGTCCATCGTTCGAGGTTAGCATGCGTGAGGCAGATCCGGTAGGGATGAGCTCCTGCTCATGCGGACGATTCTTTCGTCCATAGCAGTCGCTCTGAATAACCTCCGGACCGTTTCGGATGAACGGGAGCTCATCCCTACCGTCGGCCTCGCAAGCGAGGCAGCGCTCCACAGCTTGCCGAGGGCAAACAATCTGTGGCATATCCCCTGAGAAACAGGTAACTTCTAGCGCCACTTGTCCGTCTGCGAGAAGCAAAAGGCTTGTATGAGGATCTTCGGGTTTAGTTTGGGATCCGCTCTCATGGCGATCCCTGTGTTTACGGCGTTTTTGATGGGTACAGCTCGTGCCCAATATTCGGTGCAAATCGACCTTGGTGAACAGAAGGCCTATCTTTTGTATGACGATCGGGCAATCATGGAGTCGCCGATCTGCTCTGGCCGGTACGGTCATCTGACGCCGGACGGCACATTCAAGATCACCGACAAGGACTTGAATCATACGTCCAGCATTTATGGCCAAATTGTTGACTACTACGGGCACACGGTCGTGGCGGATGCGGATGTGGATATGCCGGTCACTTATGGGACCCATTTCGTAAATGCTCCGATGCGGTACTACATGAATTTTGCGCCTGGGATCGGCCTGCATGCCGGTTATTTGCCAGGGTACCCGGCCTCACACGGTTGTGTCCGGATGCCAGAAAGCAAAGCGATCGCGTTTTTCCAAGCGGTCTCGGTCGGGACCCCGGTCACGGTATTCGGGACCACTCCGCGAAACCGAGTTTATCAGGTGAGCAATCCGGGGCGGCAATACGGTCCGTCCAATCAATATCAGTATCAGTATCAGAACCAAGACCAACAGCAGCAACGGCGGCCTTGGTGGCGGTTCTTTGGGTTTTAGGCGGCAGCGACGCTCGTGACCGCCACCCCCGTTAGCTATACTCCGGTTCTTGCGCGCTTAGCATTGTCGTCCTCGTACTCGTCGTCGTCCTCGTTCTCGACAGCGGCTATGATCACATTCGGTGCAATTGTCAGGACCCGTTATCGCAGGGGTTCGAGATCCCTGGAGGAAACACGTAATCAAATTCCGCTACGAACTCCATGAACAAATTTCTTTCGAGGACGAGGACGACGACGAGTACGAGGACGACAATGAGGACGAAGTGCCTGACGGGATCTGCTAGGCGTAATACGGCCTTAAGGCCGTAGGCATGGTGCCGATCTTGAGGGCGCGTTCGGTGGCTTGGTCGACTACGTCCACGCCTTGGGTCAGAGGGACAAGCTGTCCGGCTTTCAGGGCGACGGTGGGGACACCGTCCCGTAAAAGAACGCGATGGGCACTGATCGCCGCGACTCGTAAGCCCAGCGTCAGAACTCCGGTCAAATTCAACGGGTCGGCGGCACTGATCGGGATAAGATCGCCTTTGGGGGCATTCTTACGAATCGTGCGTAGCAGTCCGACGGCTTCAGGTAACGCGTACTGTTCGCCGCTGACTCCCGCCACAAAATGGCCGCCGCGGATCTCTCCTCTTGCCTCCAACGTTCGATAGACTCGGACCAGCTCGAACCAAGTCACTCTTAAGGATTCTTGTTCCAAGATCCGGCGAAATACGACTCCGTAACGACGGAGCAACACGCGGGCAAAGGCTTCAACCGCCTGTTCTCGTGTCGCCGTCGGGACGTTAGGGATGAGCTCCTGCTCATCCGGCGTCCGGTCGGAGCAACCGGCTTGCACCAAAACTGTACCGGATGATTGGGAGCTCATCCCTACCGATCGCAGCAAAGACCAGCGACCGGCAAATTCCAAACTCGTCACGGCTTTGCGATGCCGGCGGCGTTCTGCCGAAGCAAATGGCGCCCGTTTTTCTTCGGGAACGAGCAAAGCTCTGAGGCCCTCAAAACTGTCTGCTGTAGCCAATCCCTGCGCGGTAAGCTCCGCCAGCGCTCGTTCTAACCGGGATGGCAACAGACCGGTCTTTTGCACAAGCTCACCAAAAAATAGTGCGCCCCCTTTGGCTAGAACTTCCAGGGTGCGGGTTGTGTCGGGCGCAAATTCCGCTGTCTCAAGAGGAGCTGAAAGTGTCAACCAATGAGGCAGGTTTTCGCGAGAGAACAACGAGATCGGGCTGGAACGGACTGGTAATGGTGGCCGGCCGTTGGTCTTTTGAGGCGCAGTCAGCCGGCCCCAACCGAATCGCCCGGTAAAACAAAGCTGATCAAGCCAAGCCGGTTGATATTCTTTGACTCGAAGCGCCAAGACTTCCGGCTCCCAAGCGGCAGCGGGCAATTCGAAACCATCTAGCAGCTCCAATACCGCCCTTACCCCCTCGAGTCCTTCCGCCCGGTGCTCAATCTCCACTCGTTGCCAAGTCAGTAAGAACCGCTGAAACTCTGCGATCGATACCGGCTGAATTTCGGCCCGGAGACGGTTCAGCGTTAGACGATGGATTCGCGCCAATAGCCGGCGATCACACCACTCGAGCTCTTGCGCGTCGGGACGAAATTTGCCTCTCAGGACGAAGCCTTCACCTTCCAACGCAGCCAACGCGATGTTAATTTCTCCGACCGGCAGTTGGAACAGACTCGCGACCTCTGTTGCGGTGATCGGACCGATTACTTCGATGCGACCGCGAACGAGCTCGCGGATCGCCTCGGCGCGTTGCCACTGGCGTTCACGCTCGGCTGAAGGAGGAATCAGCGCCGGTTCTACTGTCCGATCCGGATAGATAGTCTGCAGCATCGGGAGCCTCTCTGCAGCGATCCAGAAGGGACGCCCCAGGGGCCCCGACCGATTCGGCCTCGCATCCTCCTTCGCTAAAGCTTCGGAGGACAGGAGCGAGGCAGCGCTCCAGGGTTCCGACCGATCGGCCTCGCAAGCGAGGCACGGCTCCAGGCGGCCGGCTCGCTTTTCGTTCACCAATTGAGCCAGCCATTGAGAAGAATCGGCACCGACGGTCGTGACTTCGTCGTCAGTCAAGGTACCCACCAAAAGCAAGGTTTCATGGAGCTCGTCAGCGCTCGTCGCTTGTGGCCAGGCTTCAGCACAGACTTTCTCAATGGCGTTCCCATCGAGAATTCCGAGACCACCATCGGCCGAAGCTTCGCCTACCCGCCGGGTGTATACCGCTTGAGTACGCCGTTCTTCGAGTGGGGCATTGTCCAGAAATGCGTACGGCTTGGCATTCAAGATCTCATGCGCTAGCGGCGACGGTTCCGGCAAATCCCGAGCGATACATTCGATCTCCTGTTTCTCGATTCGTTCGAGCAAATGGATCAGCCCCTCAATATCCATCGCTTCAACCAGACAATCGTCGATGGTCTGTTGGACTAATGGGTGCTCCGGGATCTCCCGGTCGCCGGCGATGTTTTCCAGGCAGGCAAGCTGGTCCGGGAAGATTGCAGCCAGGAGGTTCTCAGATTCCATGCGTTGCAAAGGCGCCGGGACCCGACGACCTGCACGCTGCCGAGGTAAGGCCAACGAACGCCCGGCATTCCAGCGCCAACGAATTCCGAACATCGGCGCATCGAGCAGCGCCTGGATCAAAATGTCGCGAACTGTCTTGCTGTTCAGATAATGAAAAACATCGTCCAGCGGAAATGAGTGCTGCGTACCTAGCGAAAGCACGATGGCGTCATCTGTGGCCGCAGCTTGCAACTCGAAGTTAAACGACCGGCAAAACCGCTTACGCAACGCTAAGCCCCAAGCCCGATTCAAGCGGTTGCCAAACGGCGAGTGGATCACCAATTGCATGCCGCCGGACTCGTCAAAAAATCGTTCAAGCACGAGCTTGTCCTGAGACGGAATGACGCCCAGGGATTGAACTACTGCCGTGAAATAGTCAGCTAGCTGAATGGCGCCGAGGTCAGTTAGTCCAGTCTCGTGCGCGATCCAAGCGGTCAGGGAAACGCCGGAAACGCCGTGAGCGCCGGGAACGCCGCGATCGGAGTCTGTAAGCAAATGATCAGAAGTTGCTCCTGGGTTCCTGGACCCATCGTGCTCAGCGTGCTCCAAGTTTGCTCCGTCATGCGAAACTCCAGAAGCTCCGTCCAGCGAGTCACCGTTCCCGGCGATCCCGGCGATCCCGGCGATCCCGGCGATCCCGGCGTTCCTTAATTGCTTCTCGATGTCTCCGCGAAATCTAGAAACGGACTGGGAGAGCTCCGCGGTGCGGCTCGGCGCTTCACCTAACCAGAAAGGAATGCCCGGTGGTTGCCCGTGCGCGTCCTCTACCCGCACGGTGCCGGAGTTAATCCCGAGGATTCGCCACGAAGCGTTGCCGAGCTGGAAAATATCGCCGGCCATACTTTCCACCGCGAAATCTTCATTCACTGTGCCGACAAAGGTCTCGCTCGGCTCAACCACTACTCGATAGTCGGCGTTATCCGGGATCGCACCGCCGGACGTAAGGGCCAAAAGCCGGGCGCCACGGCGAGCACGAACGCGATGATTGATCCCGTCATGATGAATCAATGCGGATCGGCGGCCACGGCGCGTACTAAATCCCTCTGCCAGCATCCGGAGCACGTCATCGAACTCTTTTCGGGTGAGATTGCGATACGGATAGGCTGCCCGCGCCAGATCAAACAACGCGGTCTCGTCCAGATCTTCACAGGCAGCACAAGCCACGATCTGCTGGGACAACAGGTCGAGCGGCTTCTGCGGCATTTCCAACAAATCGAGCTCGCCGTTGCGGATGCTGCGCAGGGTAGCGACACCTTCCACCAATTCATCTCGGCTCAGGGGAAACAGCCTGCCTTTGGGTAAGCCGCCGCGCCGATGTTCAGCTCGTCCCACCCGTTGCAGGAAGGTGGCTATAGAACGGGTCGGACCCAATTGGCAAACCAGGTCGATTGAACCTATATCGATTCCGAGCTCGAGCGAAGCGGTGGCAACCAAAGCCTTCAGTTCACCGCGTTTCAGCCGGTTCTCCGCGTCCAGGCGTAGTTTGGCGGAAAGGCTCCCGTGATGAGACGTGACTTTATCTTTGCCTAATCGTTCGCAAAGATGGTGGGTCACGCGTTCGGCCAGGCGCCGAGTGTTAACAAACACTAACGTTGTCCTGTGGTCCTCGACCAGGTCAGCCAAACGATTGTAGACCTCGCCCCACACCTCGTTGGACATGACCGCATCCAAGGGCGAGCCCGGCAATTCGATAGCCAGGTCGAGTTTACGCGTGTGTCCGCAATCGACGATGGTGCAACGAGCGTTGCCGGCCTCGTCCAGGTTCTTTGTGCCGACCAGAAAACGCGCTACTTCTTCCATCGGCTTTTGAGTGGCTGACAACCCGATCCGCTGCAGAGGATGGTTGGTCAGGGCCGCCAATCGCTCGACACTAAGCGCGAGATGCGATCCACGACGATTGCTGACTAGGGCATGAATCTCGTCCAGGATCAGGGTTCGAACGGTCCGTAAAAGCTTCCGGCCAGACAAGGAGGTCAACAGCAAATAGAGCGACTCCGGGGTAGTAACGAGAATATGGGGCGGTTTGCGAATGATTGCCTGGCGCTTGGCTGCTGGTGTATCGCCGGTCCTGACTTCTGCCCGGATGTCGATGTCGCGGTCGCAGCTCACTCGCAAAGCGGCACGAATCCCGGTTAGCGGTTGGTCCAGGTTCTTATGGATGTCGTTGCTAAGCGCCTTGAGTGGCGACACATACAAGACGCGGGTCTCATCGGCGAGAGTTCCATCCAGCCCTTCCCGATAGAGCTGATCCAGGGATGCCAAGAACGCAGCCAGGGTTTTACCCGAGCCTGTGGGCGCAGCCACTAATGTGTGCGCCCCAGACTGGATCGCCGGCCACCCGAGTTGCTGCGGCTCGGTCGGCGTGCCGAAGGTCCGCTCGAACCACGTTGCAACCGCCGGATGGAATTGGAATGACTGCATAGCGTGGCCAACAAATTAGCCCAACCTGGGGGTAATGGCGAGTGGGTGAGAGGATCATGGAGCGCTGCCTCGCTTGCGAGGCCGATGCGGTCGGCACCATCGGCCGAAACACTCCGGCGGTCACCGGACGAGGCCGTGGTGCGCGGCCTATCGGATGCGCAACTATTTCGATAGGCGTGCGATGTTATGGCGCACACAAAAACCCGGGGTGGCGACCCCTGTCGGCCTCGCAAGCGAGGCAGCGCTCCACGGCCTTCCGCCGAGTCCCCGTACGGGTTACCGGCCCATCTAGAAGTACCTGTCCCCCTCGATATGCCCCTGGCCGACAACTTTCCCGCGGCCGTCGATGAGGTAAAATTTGCCGAGTTCGTCGTCCTCGTCTTTGAGATCGACGGCCCAATAGCCACCTCCGGCAGCGGTGGGATCGGCGCGCCAGGTTGACCGAGTTACCTGAGTGAATTCAGGGTTCTTGTTTGCCTCTATTGCGATCGCGATCGCGCGCTCCTTAGAGATGGCCGCAGCCGTCTTAGGCGCCTCAGTCTCGCAGCCAGTCACGATTAATAGCGTCAAGAGAAGGAGTAGATAGCGCATCGGGCGATATTATTGACTTGAGGACCGAGTTTTCCAGTTGAAATCGGCGCTCGAGTGGTGAGACGTGAAAAGTGAAAGGTGAGAAGTGATTGGCGGGTTTCCGTTGCTAACATCAAGCAGTCCAGTTGTTGACCGTCAGCGGAGACCGGGCTCGCAAGCAAGGCCGCTACACGAGTAATGTCTCCACCAGTGGGCGGCAAAAGGTATTTTACCTCTCACGATCAGAATGAGCTTCGCCTACTACATGTGCATCACACTGGCCGGCCTGGTGCTGGGTTCATTTGCAGGGTGTTGTATTTACAGGCTGCCACGGGAGATTTCGCTCTGGAAACCAGCCCGCTCTTTTTGTCCTCAATGCGAGACACAATTGAGAGCGATCGATAATATTCCTGTCATCAGCTGGCTGCTGTTACGGGGTCGGTGCGCTCATTGTGGCAGACCGATCTCGGTCCACTATGTAGTCGTCGAGTTGCTTACCCTGGCTCTCTTTGTGCTTTTTTCAATTCGCGTTGGTTGGCCAGTAGTGATTGCAGACCTGGCTTTGGCTTTACTTCTTGTAATCGCAACATTCGTAGACCTCGAATTCCTGCTTATCCCGGACGAGATCACGTTTTTCGGGATTGGTCTGGGCCTGATCTTCAGTTTTTGCCTGCCATCGTTGCAAGGCGTCTCTTCGGAGCTGACGAGCGTTGGTCTGAGTCTAGCCGGGTGTTTAGTTGGCGGCAGCATTCTCTATCTCGTGAGCGAGGGCGGAAAGTTGTTGTTCGGACGATACAAAATATTGCCCGCTGCCCCGGTTCGATTCTCACTCGAAAACAGCACAACAGAAAATCCGCGGATTCTGTTAGATGGCGAGCCGTTCGACTGGGCAGCCCATTTTTTCCGTTCACGAGATAAAATTCTGGTCCGAGCCACGGAGGTAACCATCAATGGGGAGAAATGCCAGAATTTGGACCTTCGCTTTTTTCACGACCGACTCAAAACCGCGCGACATGATCTTCCTTTGGAGGAGATCCGAGAATTGTTCGGGCGGACCGATCGGGCGGAGTTTCCACGCGAAGCGATGGGCCTCGGCGATGTGAAACTGGTTGCCGCCATTGGGACGTTTGTGGGCTGGCAAGGAGTTCTCTTTACGATTCCGATTGCTGCTTTTCTAGGCTGTGGTTTTGGCATCATCGCCATTCTCCTTCGGCACAAGAGCTTGTCGGTCCGGGTTCCATTCGGTCCGTTTCTTTCGGCCGGAGCCGTGCTCTGGGTGCTTTGCGGCCCCGAATTGGTGAGGGTGTACGCGCGTCTTATGGGGCTGACTTCGTAATCTAAGAAGAACACTTGGAGACGGGGGTGACGGATAGGACCTATGGGACCAATAGGACTTATGTGTTCACCGAGTCGCCCAGCGACAGACCACGACTCGGCACGCAAAATGACCTAATCGTGCTCTTAGCCCGGAGAATACCAGCGGCTCCGCTTAATCGCCGTGTCCTTCGGGAAACCTCGCCCCACTAATCACTTCTCACTTTTCACAGCTGCGTAGCAGCGAGCGGGCGTGTTCCAAGGCCGACGACGTCCTGCCCCCTAACATCCTGGCTAACTCGTGGAGCCGTTCGTCACCTTCAACTTCCTGAAGGGAAGTACGGGTGCGACCGTCGATGACTTCCTTGCTCACAAAGAAATGGGTACGGGCGCCGGCGGCTACCTGAGGCATATGGGTAATCGCGACCACTTGCCGGTTTTCGCCCAGCGTCTGCATCTTCTTTCCAACCGCAGAGGCAATCTCGCCTCCGACATTGGCGTCGATCTCGTCGAACACCAGTAAACCGATCAAATCCTGTTGGGCTAAAGCCGTCTTGATCGCCAGCATCACGCGAGAAATTTCTCCGCTGGAAGCGATTGCCCGGAGCGGTTTCAAAGGTTCGCCGGGATTGGGAGAAAAGAGAAATTCGACCTGATCAAGCCCGGTCTTATTCGGTTCGTTCAGAGCTTCCCAAACGATGTCGAAGCTCGCCTGAGCAAACCCTAAGTCTTGCAAGTGCCTGCGAATGCTTTCGGCAAGTTCCACTGCGCCGGCATGCCGGATCCGGGTCAATTTTTGAGCAAGCGACCTTACTTGCTGTTGAAGGTTTTCCGCGTCGAGGCGTAATTTTTCCAGAATCGATTCCCGATGTTCGCCTCGGCTAAGCTTGGTCTCCAGCTCGGCAGCGAGTTCCAGTAAACCCGCTTCGTCTCGTCCGTGTTTGCGACTGAGTCTTTCCAAAAGGTTCAGTCGTTCTTCCATCATTTGAAGTGCTGCCGGATCCAGATCAACCCGTTGCTGATAAGACACCAAAGATCGTTCCAGCTCCTCCAACTCCACGGTGGCACGTTCGTGACCTTGGACAAACTCCTGCGTTTGCCCATCAATCTTCTCGAGTTCACGCAGCAGCCGGGCCAATTCTCCGAGCTGGGTCAACAGAGCGTTCTCCGATTCAGCAAGCAGGGAGATACCAGCGCCAGTCAGCTCCAAAATACGGCGCCCATTTGCTGCAACCGAGTATTGTGACTCTAGTTCGGCGCGCTCACCAAGCCCAATTCCGGCGCCACGAATTTCGGTTAACTGATGCCGCCACAGGTCCAGATTGCTACTGCCGGTCTCGGCTTCGAATTCGTCCAGTTCTTTTCGGGTTTGTTGCCAGCGCCCGAATACCTCCGGGTAAGAACGAAAGAGGTTCTCGTTTCCGGCGAACGCATCCACCAAACGGAGCTGATATTCCTTGGAGAGCAGAGATTGATGGTCGTGCGGTCCGTGAAGATCGACCAGACCGTCACCGACATCTTTCAGGAATCCTAACGTGGTCTGACACCCGTTGATAAACTGGCGATTGGTGCCGCTTACGGATAACACTCGCCTAATTAAGAGTTCGCCGTCCTCGCATCGATCAACCCCTTCTTCAGTCAAGAGTGCATTGATGCGGTCGACGTCCTCCAGATAGAACAATGCTTCTACGGAACATTGTTCTTCGCCGGTCCGGATAACGGATTTGTCAGCCCGTTCGCCGAGTATCATCTTCAAAGCTCCGATGATAATCGATTTACCGGCGCCGGTCTCACCGGTAACCACATTAAACCCGGCTGCCAGCTCCCAATCGAGCTGTTCAACCAAAGCCAGGTTACGGATTCGGAGTGATCGGAGCGTTGCGGGCACTGGCAGGTTATGTAAGGGTCCGGCGACCTTTTTTCAATAGATGCTGACGGCCACTTTTCTGGGCACAGGAACCTCCGTAGGTATACCGGTTCCACTATGTGACTGTTCGGTCTGCCGGTCCTCGGATAGTCGAGACCAGCGCTGGCGGTCCTCCGTCTATATCGAGACGCCTAGCGCAAGTTGGGTAATCGATACCGCAACTGAATTCCGATTACAGGCCTTGCGGGCAAACATCACGCGCCTGGATGCTGTCATCTATACTCACGCGCACGCAGACCATATTCTAGGGTTCGACGACCTCAGACGGTTCAGCAGCGCTAACGGTGACGAGATGCCGATCTATGCATCGCGGGAGACACTCGAACGTATGGCTCACACGTTCGAGTATGCTTTTAGCGGAGAAGCCAGGTTCCCCGGATACGTCCAGCCGGTGCCGTACACTATCGAGGGACCTTTCACGTTGGGTGACAACGAGGTGGTCCCGATCCAGGTCGAACATGGCAAAATTCATACATTAGGATTTTTGATTCGGCAGCAAGGGCGCCCCATCTTTGGATACGTCAGCGATTGTAAGATCATTTCTGACCAAGGCTTACACGACTTGGCCGGGGTCGAAGTATTGGTGTTAGGGACTCCGCTGAAGATGTCGCGCTTCTCGCATCTTAGTATTTCCGAAGGGCTGGGGCTGATCTCATTGCTAAAGCCAAAACGGGCGTTTCTCACGCACCTTAGCCACGATGTTAGTCACGTCGAGACTAGCAAGACGCTTCCAGAAGGCTGTTCGTTGGCATACGATGGATTGCGTTTGGAGCTGTGACGCGCGGATTTCGGCGAAGCGTTAGCGATTCTTTGTCCCGAAGGGGGCTGTTCTGTGCAGGCGCTTCGCGGCAAAGTCCGACGAGTCCCGAAGGGACGAAAGGATTCGGCCCGGCTTTTCAAATCAAGGAAGATCAGTCTAAGAAAAGCCGCCCTGCGGCGCGGCAGAGAGATCAGACAATCGTTTGCCCGCCACGCGCCGGAGTGCTTGACTAAATGAAAATTGGAAGCGCCCCCTTGAACTCATGGCTACCAAGAAAGCATCCGCTCTAAGGGCTTTCATCACGGGAATCGTCTGCGTCATATTGGTAGGATTCGGCTGGTTGTCTGATCCCCTCACCGCAGCCGACCAGACTGGCGTTCTATCGAGACTCCTTGCCTGGTGCTCTGTTGCGGCAGCCGCGGTGGCTCTGATGGTGGCTATCTATTACACTTTCCGAGCGCTGACAATCCGCGAGCCTCAAAAAGAATCTGATTTCGATTCTGAAGGAGACGGCAGCGATCAACATCCTTTCTCAAATAATTGAGACGGTTCCAACATCAAAAGCTTTGAAAGGAGACTAACGACTTAGAGGTGAATCGAATGAAACACTACAGAAAAAAAGATTTTCCCGTCTCTGATATCAGACGCTTTCTCGAACCGGGACCGATCGTTCTTATCAGCTCCGCTTGGAAAGGAAAAGCCAACATCATGACTCTGGGATGGCATACTGTCATGGAATTCTCCCCTTCCTTGGTTGGATGCGTTATTGCGAATGGCAACTTCAGTTTTGAAATCATTCGCAAGAGCAGGGAGTGCGTCATCAATGTGCCGTCCGTTGAGCTAGTGGACGAAGTGGTGGGAATCGGTAATTGCTCCGGTGATGAGGTTGACAAGTTTGAGCGGTTTCGCCTGACGGCGGTTCAAGGCGAAGCCGTGGCGCCACCTCTGATCCGAGAATGTTTCGTCAACCTTGAGTGCCGGATCGCCGACGGGCGCTTAATCAATACGTACAATTTTTTTATTCTCGAAGTGTTAAAGGCCCATGTCGCCACCGCGTTAAACAGTGTCCAAACCCTTCACTATCGAGGCAAAGGCATTTTTATCACTAGCGGTGAATTGGTGAACAGGCGACAAAAATTCACCAAATGGAAACACTCCCCTAACTTCTAGAAGACCTCATATCTTTCGCGAAAGTGATTCCCTAGACTCGCGGACAAGCCATGCTGACAAAGCTCACGCCAATGGTTTGCCCCATCACTGCTTGTGTTTAGGAGCCGGCGTAGACGCGGTTTGCCCTATCCTTCGATCGATGATTTCAGGCTGCGCGATCTGCATCAGCGAGGGGGGAAGCCCCTTCGCCATGACCTCCAGGTCGTCAACAACCATTCGGCCGATCGCTTGGCGCTCGCGACGGATTGATGCTGCCCGATGCGGTGACAGAATCGTATTCTTAACGTTTCGCACCACCGCATCTGGCGGCACCGGTTCGTTGGGGAACACGTCGATGGCAGCCTGAATCTTGCCCTTGTCGGCCGCGTCTACGAGGGCCGCAAAGTCAACCAGGTGCGCCCGGCTAATCAGGACGAGCAGCGCGCCGGGCTGCATCTTCTCAATCTGCTCTCTACTGATCAGACCAAGATTTTCTGGTGCGGGAGTGGCGAGTACGTAAATCACACGACTGGTGCTCATCACTTGGTCGAGAGTCACCGGCTCGCAGCCCGCGGCGCGAATGATCGATTCAGGGAGCCAGGGATCGGTGACCCTGATCCTACAGCCAAATGGCTTCAGCAACTGCAGAAGCTGGCGCGCGATTGAGCCGAAGCCCACGAAGCCGACGTCTTGTCCAAAAAGCGAGAAATCGGAGGGGTAGTCGCCCTGCCATTCCTCCTCGCCTTTTGTAAAGGCGACGTGGGCGGGTACGAGACCGCGAATCGAGGCCAGCGACATCGACAAGGCCATCTCGGCGACTTGACGTGCAAAGCCTGGAGCGCATGACAGCACTCGAACGCCTCTGGCAAAACACTCGCTGTAGTCGATGGTCGCGGGGAAGTGCCCGCCTACCTCTAGAATCGCCTTCAACTGCGAACTCAGGCGCAGCCGTTCGGTGCTCATTGGCGGGCTAAAGGCGACAAAGGCCCAAGTTTCAGGCAGGAGATTTTCAAGGACCGAGTCCGGCAGTTCGTGATCCTCAGCCCAAAGCACATTTGCGAACGAAGCGAGACGCTTGAGATCCCGTTCTGTAAAAATCTCGTTCATCGTCCTGGGAAAAGGGGCAACGATGACGTTTCGCTTTTCTAAGCTCATCGGTTCGCGTGATCATCTGACCCATCGCGCTAACTCGCAAAATATTTCGTACAACTTTGCTATGGATTTTTCGCTGTTTCATTCCGTGGGTTTTCCCGGCCTTCTTCGCGAGGATTCTAAAACAATTCTCACATAAGTTATTATATTTTACTTGAATATCATAACTTTAAATATCAGTGTTTTTATGTATGGATTCGCTCCAGGCGCTCTATCTTCGGGCTCTAGAGGTTTCGGCGGTTGAGGAACAACCGGCGATCAGCCGGCGCTGGTCGGAACTCGAATATCAGGCGCTTTGGTACGCGGGAGCCTTCGGTTCAAATTTTCGAGCGACCAACGGTTCGCTAGTCGAGGTTATCCAGTTTGGATTTTGGAACCGGGAACCGGGGCCTGACTTCGTGAATGCAGTTATCCGAACAGATGGCGCCCAAGAGTTTAAAGGCGATATCGAGCTGGATATTAACGTGGCCGACTGGGAACGGCACGGGCATGGTGACAACCCCGCTTTTCGAAATGTGGTTTTACATCTTTTCTTGCAGAATTCCGGTTCTGATTTTTTTACCCGGACCATTGACCACCGGGAGGTGGTGCAAGTCCAACTCAAGACCACGGGACTAACGTTAACGGATACCGAATCTGTTTTAGCAAAACCCGGTGCTTGTTGCGGTCCGCTGGCTAACTTGCCCGAGGCTCAACTGGACCAGGTCATTGAGACTGCAGCCAGGATTCGTTTGGAAAGGAAGGCACTGGCGTTGCGACGCAGCATCCGAATCCATGGAATTGATGAGGCCCTTTTCCAGGCTCTCGCGATCGCGTTAGGTTACAAATGGAACAAGATCCCCTTTCTCATTATCGCCCAGAGGGCAAAGCTTTCCCGCTTACGATCCGACCGAGTAGCAGCCGAAGCGATTCTGTTCGGTTTGTCCGGTTTTTTGGAGCAATCCCTTTCCACCGATCAACAGGAAGATCGCTATTTAAGCGCTCTGTGGAGACACTGGTGGAAGCTGAGAAGCGAGCTCCACGATTTGGTGTTGAGAGCAGACCTCTGGCGACTAGGCGGCAGCAGGCCAAACAATCATCCGCACCGACGGCTCGGCGCACTGGCGCAAATCGCATCTGGCTGGTCGGATTTTCGAAAACTGACTACGGATCTGGACGCAGCCGCTGACTGGTTCCAACGACTGTCGCATCCATTCTGGGATTTTCATTACAATCTGCGGTCAGCGTCCTCATCCCGGCGAATCAGTCTCATTGGCACATCCCGAATCAAAGACATTGTGGCCAATGTCTTATTCCCCGTGCTGATGATTTCAGGGAATGCCGATTGGACCGCCTTTAAGTCTATCCGAGCCGAGCTTGGGAATACCCTTTTGGAGATTGTTTGTTTGCGTTTATTCGGGGACGTCGATCACGGCCAGGAGCATACTCATTTCCTGTACCAACAGCAGGGCTTACTGCAAATCTTCGAAGACTTCTGTTTAAATGACCGGACCGATTGCCGAGCGTGTCGGTTTCCCGGGTTGATCGCGAACTGGCGAAGCGGGGCCGCAGAAGGTGAAAGGTGAAAGGAATCTGCCGATCGCGGGATCATTCCGTGACTTGCGGGTTTATCAACGGGCGCGCGCTGCAAGCGCGCAGATCTTTGCGGTCAGCAAGAGCTTCCCGCGCGAGGAACGCTTCGCGTTAACAGACCAATACGGCGCTCGGCACGTGCAACGAAAGCGATGATTTCCGAGGCGTGGGCCCGCCGGCGGTACAGGGCTGTGTTTGTGAATAAGCTCGACGAAGCGCTAGGCGAAGCTAACGAAACCCGCTCCTGGCTCGATGACGCATCGGACTGCGGCTATTTAAACGGAGAACAATTCCAGAAAATGGAAAGAGATTGGCTTCCGATCGCGTCGATGCTAGCACGCATGATAGAGCGAGCATCCGATTTTTGTAAATACGCGTCTGACACCGACTATCGTGCGATGGAAACCAGCGGGTGATTGTTTGAGAACATGGGTTCGCATTTAGCCGTGTAGCTGCCTTACCCTTTCACTTTTCACTTTTCACCTGGGATCCCAGGGTACTACAGCGCCCTACGCAAATTACTCGGCAGCAACTGTCCGGACTTCCTTGCCTTCCTCAACCAACTGTTCCCATTCCGGCATTAGTCTCGCTAGTTCGTCGGTAATGCGCTTTAACTCGAGACTCTGCTCGGAGGTCGATCCATTCGATTCCTGCAAAGCAACAACTAACTGCTGTTGCCGTTCTTCTAACTCCAAAATCCGCTTCTCGATTTGTTGTAACTTTGAACGGAGCTCACGCTCCTTTTGCGAACGTTGTTGGCGAGCTTCGGCTTCCAACCGTTTTCGCTCTTTTTCTTGGCTACGCGTAGTTACCTCTGATCGCGATGGTGCTTCGGAGCTAACGTCCGAAACTTTGTTCGAATCAGCCGCCGTCTTTTCTATAAAATAATCGTAGCCGCCAGGATAGAACCTGACCTGGCCTGGTTGAACGTGTATTACCGAGGTCGCAATTGAACGGATGAAGTGAACGTCATGGCTCACAAGAACCAGAGTCCCTTGGTATTGGCTCAAGGCGGAGATCAGCGCCTCGATACTCCTCATATCCAAGTGGGTGGTGGGCTCATCCATTACCAGGAAATTTGGTGGATCCAACAATAGCTTTGCCAGAGCCAGACGACTCTTCTCGCCACCGCTTAGTACGGAAACAGGTTTGAATACATCGTCACCGCTGAATAAAAAAGCGCCTAACTGGCTTCTCACCGTTTGTTCGGGAACCGGTTTACTAACATCGCTGGCCTCGGCTAGCACAGTCCGGCTAAGATCAAACATCTCGACGCGATGTTGAGAAAAGTAACCGAGCTCAACGTTGTGACCTAAACCCCGCTGGCCGGCTTGCACGGGTAACACCCCGGCCAACAGTTTCATTAACGTCGATTTACCCGCTCCGTTAGGGCCAACTAACACCGTGCGCTGGCCCCGCTCGATCTCAAGATTCAGGTCAGTATAAACTTTGGTCTCACCGTAAGCATGGCTCACATGCGACAACGTGATGACTCTCGCCCCACTCCTGCTTGGCTGCGGAAAGCGAAAACGAATGGGCGCAGATTCGTTTTCCGGCGCTTCGATTCGTTCAATGCGGGCAAGTTCTTTCCGTTTGCTTTGCGCTTGAGCGGCTTTGGTATTTTTCGCGCCGAAGCGGTCGATAAACGTTTGCAGCTTGTCGATTTGCCGTTGCTGATTTTTGTACGCAGCCAGTTGTTGTGAACGCCGCGCTTCCTTCTGGATAATAAAATCGTCGTAATTGCCCGTATAGAAGGAGAGTTGCTGCCGATCCAGCTCGACGATTCGGGTGACTAGAGCGTTAAGAAAGGCGCGATCGTGCGAGATCAAGAGCAACGCGCCGGAATAAGTCTGCAGATATTTCTGCAACCAGACCACCGTCTCCAGATCAAGGTGGTTCGTCGGCTCGTCGAGCAGGAGTAGATCGGGTTCATCAACGAGCAGGCGCGCCAAGTGCGCGCGCATAATCCAGCCGCCGCTAAACTCCTTTGCCGGCCGGTCAAAATCCTTTACGCGAAATGCCAAACCGGAAAGCACGCGTTTGGCTTTCACTTCGCGATCAAAATCGGTTTCCCCGGATTCCGAACTTGTCCCGAAATGCGTTCGGTCAAGACTGCTCAGGTCTTGCAGGGTCGCCAATTGGAGCACAGTCTCCTCCCCGACCGGAGCATTCTCCTGGGGTAGAAATCCCATCCGCGCATTCTTCTGCAGTTGGATCGTTCCCTGGTCGGGTTCATCGCGTCCCAGAATCAGCGAGAAGAGGGTCGACTTACCCGATCCATTAGCGCCAATCAGGCCAAGCCGGTCCCCTCGGTTCACCTGAAGAGATATCTCTTCAAAGAGAACGTCGGCTCCGAATGATTTTGTCACCTGAGAGATCGTGAGCATGAAGCGGTCATTCTAAGACGAAAAGGCAAAAGTGAAAGTCGCCGGTGGCGGGTCGTATTTATCAGGGCGCAGATCGATACAGTCGCCGGCACGTGGACTTCGGCCGGCGTGCAGCACCCCTTTTAACCATCCAACGGCTAGAGATATTAATGGGCTGACACTGTAAGGGACGAAGCGTTGTTGATAATGAGCTGCGGTTTTTCTCCAGCCAACGATGCTTTATAGATGCCGGAATGGCGCCCATCAATGGTGCCGGTGAAGAGGTAGTCGGCGACGCCGAGCCAGAAAGGGTCCCAGGCGTACACTTTGGCCGGTGAGACTCTATGAGCCTTGCCGGTACTGATATCGAAAAGAAAAATGGCGGACGGCGGCCCTTCCCAAGATTTGATTTGTCCTTCCTCGTTTAAATCTGCATCCACGAGAAACGATTTGCCGTCATCGGAACGCACAATGCGATCGTTGCTGTTCATATCTGCATTTGGCAATGCGTCCGAAATTTTCCACTGGGCTAGCGGTTGCCCACTCAAATCGACCTGATAAATGTTCGTCAGGTCTTGTGCAAAGATGCTGTTTTCGTCAGCCCAAGCAGGCGAAAAGAGATCTTGAGTTACGGCCGGAGGCGCCGGCACAAATTGGAATCCTGAGCCGTCCACGCCGATCAGACCTAGGCGCCAGTGGTTCTCGGTAAAGATATTGAACAGAATACGCTGCCCTTCGGGTGACCAGACCGGCCCATAGGCGTTGTCACTGGGAAGATTGCGAAACACCGCCTTCTTCCCGGAGCTGACTTCTATCACCGCGATGTGGCGAGTACTCCCTTTTCCCGTCTCCGTATAGGCGATGAGAGCACCGTCCGGAGAAATGGCGGGATCGTCGCCGGTGACAATTTTGTGAGCGCCGCTCCCATCAAGATTGGCAATCCATACGCCGCGATCCCGGCTGAAGCATAGGTGGCGGGTTAGTTCAGCGGCCGGCGCCTCGGCTGTGAGCAGGATAGCAGCCGCAAACGTAAAGAAACGAAGCCGGAGCATGAAGGCGAGGCTAGATCAAAAGTGAATACTTAAACAAGCATATCTCTGGCGCTAATCGGCGTATGATTCAGAGGGCGAGGCACGCGGACTCGCGAGCAAAATTTTCCGATAGATGTCGCTCCTACGGAGCTAAACCCGTTTCTTACCGTTGCGAGCTATAAAGATTCTGCTCCTACGGAGCTTTTTAACACCTAGCGAATCAGTCTAGACTGGTCGGGACCTCACTCTACTGGCTATCGCCTGGGTACGGCACATCGCCCTTCAGGCCTTTCCAGATGATCCGGTTGAACGCGTCGGGGTCGCCGAGATTGTCTTCTTTGGAGAAATCGAACTGGGCGGTTGCAGCCGCCCAGTAGGCGGCATCATGGGTTGGGTGCAGTGCTCCCGTTTTATCAGCAAGCGGTAACCCGGTATCCTTAAGATAGCTCGAAGGCTCGGCCTTAAATTTCCAGGTCTCCTGTTTCAGATCGAATACCTCCGCCATGGGGCGCGCAGTAGCCGTATGAATATTGAGATGCTCGGTACCCAAAATGTCTTCGATAGTGCGCAGAAGGTTTACCGTCGTACAAAATTGGGAAACGACCTGGCCCTGTTTAACAAAAGGTCCGACTACATAAGCGGTCGACCGATGAGAATCGACGTGATCAGCGCCGTTCTGAGCATCGTCCTCAATCACAAAAATGAGTGTGTTGTCCTTGAAAAGACTAGTCGCTACTTTTTGGACTAATCTGCCAACCGCATAATCGTTGTCGGCTTGCTGCCGCTCGGGCGTGTTGATGCCGTCGATTGATTTTTTGAACGAACCCATGTGATCCTCCATAAAACGCACCAGACACAGATCAGGCATCTGACCTTCTCGAACAAATCGATCGAATTCTCGTTCCCATTCGATCTCCCGCCAATAATCGGGAAAGGCGGTGTCGAAGCCGCGAAAGTAGGGGTCAGTGCGCTCTATCAATCCCGCCTTTGTGGGAAAGGCTACTTGTAGTTTCTTTTCAAAGGGATGGCGTTCGAGTGGGATCTCATCGGGAGGTGGTTCTTCGTACCGGCCTAAATCGCAAAAGAAACCGTAGTTGCGGACGCTCTTCCCGGCTCGCAAGGCCACATTCCAAAGGTATCCCATCCCTTCGTCCGCGCTGTTAGGTCCGTCTGGCGCCGCCACATCGGCGGTCCCGGGCAACACATCGGGATCCTCCGGAGTCAAAGGGTTTGCCGCTACCCGATCGGCTAAAGACGGCAGGCCGATATTGACATCCCGATTGGTTCCCTCGAAGTCGTAGGTCATCCCACGCCTGGCATAATTGAGAACAACCGCTTTGACGCCGAAATCGCTTTCCCGGCCCGCGGTGCTCCAAGGCCAACCATTCGCACTGACATCCCCGGGATCGTAAAAATTATCCAGACAAACAAATTGTTGGGCGAGGTGATGGAAGTTAGGGGTTATGGCCGATCCGAACTGGGTTAATGAATGATCGCCATTGCCTCGATCTAAGTCGCCCAAGATTTGATCATAGGTCCGGTTTTCCTTCACGATGTAGATAACGTGCTTGATCTGCCGCCGGAGATAGGTCATCAGCGAATGATCGGAGTCAGGCGGCTTAGCTAAAAACTGATTGTTCTCAGCCACAACCTTCGTGGTATCGGCAAGTTGTTCCTGGTTGGGGATCGGGACCGTTAAGAGGGAGGAGCGCAAAAGCTCTAACACATATTGGTTAGAGTTCTTGCGCTCGAAAAAGCCGGGGTTTGGACCGGTCAGGCTCTTTCCATTCACAACAAAGAGCCGCTGCCCGTCTCCGCTTACCGCCACGCAGTTTGGGTAGAAGGTCGTCGGTATTAGACCAAGCACCTTGGGCCGCAGAGTTCCTCCCCCCTTCGCTAAAGCTTCCTCCTTTGCCAAGGCTACGGCGGACGGGTCGGAGGACGAGCCCCTCTTCGGTGAAGCTTCGGACGATTCCCCTTTCTCGGAGGCGCCCGAGAATGAGTTCCCCTTCGCCGAGGCTTCGGAGAATAAGTCGATTACGGCTACACAATTGATCCCCCCTTCGGTGACATAAAGGGTGTGCTCGTCTGGGGAGAGCGCGAGGCTATTCGGGGAAAGGCCCCGATAATGGACAAGCCGATCAGGCAAGGCATCCGCCGGACCGGCAACCTTGATCGTCTTCACCACCTTATTCGATTGGGTATCAATGACCTCAACGCTGTCGCTGTTATCTTCGGCGACAAACAAGTAACGACCGGCGTGGTCGAGCAGCATACGATTGGGATTACCGGTCACTTTGATCCGCGCCAACACGACTGCGGCAGACGTCGCTGGAGCGTCCGGTTGCGAGGGATTCTTAGCAAGAAGTTCATAGGCTGGTGGCTTGAGACTGACCACTACAACTTCGCGATCCCGCAGGCTCGATACGTAGGCGATCTCGCTTCCCTTGATTGTTACCCAGAATGGATATTCGCCACCAGGCTCGCCCTGATGACGAGAACCAATTTTCCCGGGCCGGAGATCCAACTCTTGTTTTACGATCTCCGCCGAAAGATCGATGATGGAAACGGAATCGTTTTGGATGTTAGCGACTACTAAAGTCTGGCCATCCGCGGTCACTGCTAAACCGGCTGTGACCGGGACAGTTTCCTTGCGGCGCAGCCCGTTGCCCCCGTTGTGCGCTAATGAAATGACCGAAGCTTCTTCCTGCCAGAAACCGTCCTTTAGCAAATAAACATGGATGTTATCGTCCTTCCCTCCACCGACGTAGAATTTCTGTCCGGACGGATCGAAAGAAATCCCAGCAAAAGTATTGGGGATCCGCATCAGCTGTTTTTGTTGAGGTTGATCCCCGGACACATCGAACACAAAAACGTATTGATCCGAGTCTAGTGATTTTTTGTCGCCGGTTGTGACACTCACCAGATTATGTCCGCTAGTCAGCGCCAGTAGGGTTTTCCGGTCGGGACTAAGTACCGTGGTAATACCACCGCCGGCGACAAAATCCGGCAAATCTGCCAAACCCGGGTTCAAATCTACGATTTTCGCGCCGGGCACGCTTAGTGGTGAAATGCTCTGGCCGGTTGGGAGCACATGGAGCCCAGAGGTGATCTTGGGCTCATCCTTCCCGGATGCGGGCCATGATGGCAAGAATAACCCGCCGGCTAACGTCAGACTCAATACCCATTGCTTGGTCTTCATCGCGCAGCTGGAATAGCCGCAAAAAAGCGCCGAAAACGCAAAACAAAAGGAGTCGCCGGCGGGGGGAAAACTCGGCGCGCCGACGGTGTGGCGAGCTCTTTACGCCGCCAGCGCCGGTCCGTCCGCGTGGCATGCCTAAGGGGAATCGAACGGCCTTCAGACCGCGACGGAATTCCCGCGAAACCGATCGAATTCGATAAAAGGACCTTTCCGGAACCAGGATTCCGAGCTCAGGAACGACCCCGGCGCGACGGTAACGGCCACGCCACCGAGCGGCTCAAAACCGGCGCGGGAATAGCGTAGAGAGCAACCTATCCATCGGCGCGCCGAGTTTTTCGCCCTATCACCCTTCCTAGTTCCCGGCTTGGGCCTTTTCCGCTGCCAGATGCTGCTGGAATTTCTTCACCTTAGGGTTGACCACCAGCTGGCAGTATCCTTGGGTCGGATTCTTAGCGAAATAGTCCTGGTGATAGTCTTCTGCAGCATAGAAATGCTTTAATGGCACAATCTCGGTTACAATCGGATCGGACCAATCCTTCTGAGCCGCGGCTTTGACCTTTTCGGCAATCTGCTTCTGCTCGTCGTTCAAATACAGAATGATCGAACGATATTGAGTCCCGACATCCGCACCCTGGCGATTGAGGGTAGTGGGATCATGCGCGTAAAAGAACTTGTGGAGCAATTCTTCGTAGCTGACCTTGGCAGGATCAAATTCCACCTGAACTACTTCGGCGTGCCCGGTGCGATCTGAGCAAACCTCTTCATAAGAAGGGTTTTCGGTGTGCCCGCCTGCATAGCCAGACGTGACTTTTGTCACACCGGGTACAAGCTTGAATTGAGCATCAAGACACCAAAAACACCCGCCACCAAAAACTGCTGTTTCGGTCCGGGTCACATTCTGAGCATCACTCATATTAACGAATAGTGGTATCACGCTGCTAAGAAAACAAGCGGCGAGGATGTTTAAGGGGCGCATAACGTTTGGCGGTTTTGTTTAGTTTTTGAGGTTCGGCGGTAGAGCGTAAGGGATGGACAGCCGGCAACGGACGAGACTTAGGTATTGTTCGCCGCTCAAAGGGGTCAGCTGCGAACGGCGAACTGGTGAAACTATTTCTTGAAGAGAGCCAGATACTGGCCGTAACCCTCCTCCTCGAGTTTCTCGACGGGTATAAAACGCAGTGAGGCAGAATTCATGCAGTAGCGCATCCCGGTGGGCTGCGGTCCATCGTCGAAGACGTGTCCTAGGTGGGCACTACTCTGGGCACCGACTACTTCATCGCGGATCATTCCGTGGGAGGCATCATGTTTAGTAACCACCGCTTGCTCATCGATGGGTTTAGTAAAACTGGGCCAACCCGTGCCAGAGTCGAACTTGTCTTTTGAAGTAAACAGTGGGACTCCGGAAATGACGTCGACGTAGAGACCTTCGGCGTGATTATTCCAGTACGCATTGTTAAACGGGGGTTCGGTTCCCGCTTGCCGAGTTACGTAATATTGCTCGGGCGTTAGCTTATTTTTCAGTTCTTCGTCAGAAAGCTTTGACATATCATTAAGATGATTCGTGGACTGGCTCCAGACCAGACCGGGACTTAGCAAAATCGCGATGGCGGCAAAGAGGCAGAGCTGACGGATCATGACCTACCTGGGTGATGATCCGGGCCCCTAATTTATTCCCGGTCACCGCGCTGCTGTAACTTCGGTCCACGCATACGGTAACGCAAGCTTGGGAGCGTCGAGGAAAAGTAATCAATAATCAGTGTGTCAGTAATCCGTACGGAAAGCGGCAATCGCCGGTCCGAAGACCTGAAACTGACCTACTGCTTACTGGTTACTGGTTACCCGGCCGCGGGCATCCATATCGTACCGCTCCGTATAAAAACGGAACTGCTCATCGATTACCTCGGGTCGTAGGCCAAAGTCGGCCAACGAGTACTTATGGCGCCCCCATTTTCCTTGGGGATTTTGCCCCAAGAACCGTTCCATTTTTGCCTCGGCTTCCGGAGACAACTGTTCACCAAGTCTGGCATAAATTTGGCGCACCACCCCCATCGGGTTTCGTACCAGTTCGAGATAGGCAACGTCCGTGTAAACGTTTGGCGAGAGGCGTTCCAGGCTGGGGAAAAATTTCCGCAGATTCCTGAGGCAGTAATCCACGGCGCCGGGTCCGGATTCAATCGGGTTGATATTGTAGCTGAAGGCACCTTTCAACGTCACGATCAGGCTCGACAGGGACGGAACGACTTGGGCCGGATGACGGTGGGTGTGAATGATATGGGCATCAGGATAAACGTCAAAGATCGCTTCAACCGAACGCAGGTGAGCAGGCGCTTTTAACACGAACCGGCGCTCCGGAGCTCCCCGGCGAAGATGCTGGAGAAACTTCTTGTGAAACGCGTAGGTTTCGCGTTGATCTTGTCCCTCCACCCAAGACTCGTACCCGGGCAGGTCGAACATCGTGTCAAATTCTTCGCTCATGAAGCAGTGGCTCATGATCGCGACACACTCCTGAGGTAGCTCGGCTGCGACCGGGTGAATTGTCTTTAGTCCAGGCACCAGTAGCTCGAACCATTTCAATTGGCCCTCGGTCCAGCGAATGCGGAGACGATCGTCACCTTGAGCGGCTGACGGATAAATCACTTCCCAGGTAAGCGGGGCGGCAAATATGTCCGTGTCCTGGGCGAGCAAGCTATGTAATAAAGTCGTGCCCGTTCGCGGTAACCCGGTGATAAATACCGGCTTCGGAATTCTCCTGATAGCGATCGTCGGATCCAGCTTCCAGTCCAGTTCAAGGTAAAGCCGATTGCGTAAGAGCTGGATAACATGTTCAACGAAAACGAATCGCCCGAGAGCATTCAACCTGGCTTCGCGCTCGACTGATTCCACTAGAAAGGCCATCGCTTCCAAAAACCGGTGGTCCCCAAAGTCGTTCAGGCCGGTCTGCCTTTCGGCGATCGAAAGCAGGGTACTTACGTTTGGCCGGCGCCCGGCGGCACGGGTAACCTGTTCAAAAGCAGTCAAGAATCCATTACAGACCCGGCTAAAAACGCTTCGCGAAGAAAACGTCGTTGCCCTCCGTTTGTTGGAAGACCCAGAACTCAGATTCGCCACAGAATGCGATTCCATCAGAAAGTTCTCCGAGAAGCTAGAGAACTGAGCTCCCTAGATTGGCGACCGTAAGAATCGAAGGCTCCGATGCCCTCAAGCCCAACGTTGAAATCATTTCCAAAATCCTAACACAAGGGTGGACGAGTCACAACGGGTGGTTGATCGCGAGGTCACCAGGGACCATGGGTTGCGAAATACGGCGCGACCAGCTTTATGGGATTTATCGGGAAAAAAGAACATTACTCCAATACTGCATCACTCCACTAGATGATGTGGAGTCGATTTTGTGGTCTCGGGAAAGCATTTTGTCCCGAAGGGACCAAACGATCGTAGCCTTTTTGTAAACGCATTCCAGGCAGTAAACTGCCATACCTTCATCTAGTCCCTCCGGGACGAAATCCGGGCACCTGTCCACATTTTTGACTCCACACAAGTCCCTCCGGCCGGATTCGAGGACAGTCTGTCCGCCGTGGCTTTCGCTTTATGCTCAAGGTCGGCCTCGCAAGCGAGGCGCGCTCCACAACCCGGGCTTTAGTGAAGGCGGAAAGAAGACGACGAGAATGAGGTTGCCTTCACGCTAAAAGCTTAACCAAGAGATCGCTCAGGATCAACTTGGGCTCCAGCTGGGTTGTCACCAGGCGGACATTCGCAGCCAAGCAATCTTTCAGGCCTTGTTGAAGTTCTTCGATAGAAAACCGATGGATCTCGCACGCTGCTAACCCCAGGGCGTAGGTATTGATGCTCCCGTCTTTTTTCCTAGGGAGAAAAGAAACAGCTGACTCCGGCAGGCGGTTTATCATGGGTCCGAACTGGAAAGGGGCTTGAGGGGGTCGTAGCCCATTGCTAACGCACAGTTCCTTAGCGGCGAGAAGATTGCGCATGGTCGGGATAATCGCGGCAAACAGAATGCCCATCGCGGTTTCCCCTTGAAACAAGAGTTGTTGCAGCAAATCTAATGCTTCGCTCAGGTTGCGGCGGGCAATGGTATTGCCTAATTCCCAGATCACACCGGTTGCCGTCTTAGCAACTAGCCGTCGAACCACTTCGAGACTGATTTTTCTGCTCTCCTGAGGTTTTAATGACTGGGCAACATCGTCGCCGAGGTACAGATCGATCTTCTCGATCTCGTTTTCGATCTGCCGCGAGTCTGCTCCTGCTAGTCTGGCAAACGCCTCTAATGCTTCCGGCTGGAACCTTAGGCCTCTTTCGCCCGCCGTATGTTGGGCCAGGCCCTCGACCGCCTCTTCCCATCCCGACTTACTCGTATCAATACGATCAAATTGCTCGAATCGCCCCAGCTTCGAGATCGCCTTATAGAAAGAACGCCGCTTATCGACGTCGGTCGCACTCAAAAGAACCTTTACATCCGAGGGTAACCCATCCGACAGAATGTCTTTCAATTGTTCCAGGGCAGTTTGTACCTGCGCAGAGCGGCCAACTGTAGAATCACCCAAAAAATTGACGTCTTTCAACCAGACCAGCTTTTCGGAGCCAAAGAACGGCAAGGTTTGGATCGCCTGTACGGTCTCGTGGATTCGGGTTACAGCTTGGTCCGTATTCTCAACTGCGCCATCCAGCAGGTCGACGCCAAAATCACCTGCATCCTTCGGAGCCAGCTCCGCAGCAAGTTCGTGGGCCCGTTTCTTTACGGCGCCTTCATCTGAACCGACGACGGTGAAAAACCGGATATTTGCCCCGGCCTGGCTCTTTGGTTTCCGTTGCGTTGCCACTGTGCCCGGATATTGCACGTCGAGGAGCCGGATGCAATGGCGGAGGCAGGGGGTATGGGCGTATCGGCGTATCGGCGTATCGGCGTATGGGCGTATGGGCGTATGGGCGCGGGAACCCGGGAATGGTAGGGCGAAAAACTCGGCGCGCCCAAGATTTGGTTCCTCTGCGACGCCAATCCGCGGCGGTTTTGAGCCGCGGCGTGGGTGTGGCCCAAGAGGACCAAACGGCCTTTAAGTCTTAGGCGAAGCTCTGTGGAAGCCGCACCACCCAGCGGCTCAAAACCGGCGCGGAACAATGCAAACAGCAACAATACCAGGAGCGCGCCGAGTTTTTCGCCCTACCGCTCGCGGTTTCCGCGCCCATACGCCTCATTCGCCCATTCGCTTCCGAACTCCCCTCACCTCAACAACGCGATGGATCCGTTTTGCAGTCGGATTTCGTGGATGGCGCGGGGACCTTCCCATTGATTGGCGCCAGTGAGAATGATGTCGATGGCAGGCTGCGCTTGTGATTTGAAGCGTTGCAGCGAAGCGGCATCCAGCGGCCGGCCTTCCGCGTCGACGCCGTATATATTGAGGTCGACGTTTTCGCCGGTGATGATCGGGCGCAGGAAAACGTCGGCGTTAATATATTTTGTGTAGAATGGGATAATTTTGACCGGCACACTCAGTTGTAATTGAATCCCATTTTCGCGGGAGGTAACCGTCGCGCCGCCTGCGAGGAAGCCGACCTCGGGCGCTTTCGCCAGTAGCGAATTAATCTCCGCATCGGACAGAGTCAGGACCCGGATAGAACTGTCCCGATTGAAGTCGTCCCACTTTTTTCGAGCCGAAACGTAGACCTGTTGATTCGGGGCCAAGCCCGGCGGCCGGGATGGGCGATCGCTGGTGGCGGTTTGATACAAAAGGAAGACCAGCGCGACTACCGCGAGCACCAGTACCAATACAACCGTACCTAAGCAGCCGAGGCAACCGCAGCAGCCACACCCGCTGCGTCGGGGCGGTTGAGACATTGAATATCAATAGAGCATCCGGCCGCAATGCTCGCAGTAAACTATCTCGCGCGCCAGTTTCGCCCGATGAACATTCGCGGTGGTGTTCTTCATGTGGCAGCCCATGCAAACTTCGTGCTCGATTGGCACCACCGCACTTCCGCCTTTCGATTGAAAAATACGTTCGTACCGGCCGAGCAGCTCCTGGTCGGTAACGGCGGCGCCGGCCTTTTGCCGGGCAGCCTTGGTTTCTTCAAGCGTTTTGGTAAGAAGCTCACCCTTCTGTTTAAGCGCAACCAGTTGCTGTTGGAGCTGAGTTTGCTCGACTTTGAACTCCGATTCTGCCCGCTGGATTTCGCGGCCGATATTCTCGGCCTGCTCCATGAGATCAATTTCGTGATCTTCGATTTGGTTGATTTCTTTCTCTAACCGCGCAATCTCGTTGCCGAGCGCCTGAAATTCGTCGTTTTTGCGCGTCTGAAACTGTTGAGTCTTATACTTCGCGATTTGGTCGCGCCGGGCACTTGCATCCAATTCAACCTTTTTCCGCTCGACCTCGATCTCTTTTGCCCGCTGCCGGGAGCGTTCTAAAGCTGCGATGCGATCCTGAATCGCCTTTTCCAATCGGTTTTGCTCGAATGGAAGCGTTTGGAGCTCGCTTTGAAGGGCTTTGATGTTTGTATCGTGATCCTGAACGACCAA
>Ga0207067_10083_pt1 | contig 31156 bp, 37 predicted proteins | sample Alteio_BWMinCont_25_FD_153484 | JGI IMG/M metagenome (GOLD analysis project Ga0207067, IMG submission 153484) | Enriched cells from forest soil in Barre Woods Harvard Forest LTER site, Petersham, Massachusetts, United States -... | ecosystem: Environmental > Terrestrial > Soil > Temperate forest >...
GCCGGGATCTTGTTGGCGGTGATTCTCGAATGGCGAGAACTGAAATTCAAAAAGGTTTATCGGACGTTGCTCATTCTTCCATACGCAGTTCCCGGGATCCTATCGCTCTTGATTCTGAGAGGCCTGTTCAATCAGGAATTCGGAGCCGTGAACGAGGTCTTGAAGGCGGTTCTTGGGTTCGCTCCGGCTTGGGAGACCGATCCCTGGGCCGCAAGAGCCATGATCCTGTTGGTCAATGTCTGGCTAGGTTACCCCTACATGATGTTGATCTGCACCGGGATGTTGCAATCGATCCCATCGACAATCTACGAGTCTGCGGCCATCGAAGGCAGTAATCCGGTGATAAACTTCTTCTATCTCACTCTGCCTCTGGTACTACCCCCTCTTTTTCCGGTGCTGGTCGCGAGTTTCGCCTTTAGCTTCAACAATTTCGCGCTGATCTATTTATTGACTGCGGGCGCACCCAGGATGCCCGGTGGAGGAATCGCGGGCGAAACGGACATATTGGTCACCTACACCTACAATCTAGCTTTCCGTGATGCAGGCGCGAACTACGGCTTAGCCAGCGCCATCGCCACCCTATTGTTTTTTATTGTGGGAACACTGTCATGGATCAACCTGCGATTTACTCTGAAACGTTATGCGAGAAGATGATGGAGTGAAGCGGCGAATGGGCGATGGGGTGTTTCGGCGTGCGGGTTGCCGAATCAGATGGGACTTATGAGACCAATGGGAGACGCTGCGTAACATTGTGATATTGTTAGTCTTAGCGATTACTGAGTACTGACGCCCTTCATACCAATCACCTTTCACCTTCCCCCTCATCCCCCGCCCCCCAGTTTCCATGCACAACCAGCGCCTATTGATTAAGCAGGTCATCGCGCATTTGGTGCTCATTGCGTCATGTGCGTTGATTCTGATTCCGTTCGCGATGGTGGTATTGGCGTCGTTTCGGAAGGGTAACTTTCCGCCGAGCACGCTTTGGCTAAATCTCGACCAATGGACGTTGGACCACTGGAAATATGTTCTGGGGATCCCTTTTCGCGAAGTTTTAAATGCGACCACGGGCGAAACCAAGATGGTCAGTCCGACGGTAGCTCCCCTGCATTGGTTCCTGAACTCACTCGTTGTCTCGTCGATCGCCTCTTTCGGGATCATTCTGCTGTCAGGATCCGCAGCTTATGCTTTTGCCAGGCTAAAATTCCGGTTCCGAAACCAGATTCTGACCGGGTTATTGGTTCTGCAGATGTTTCCGCAAATACTGACCCTGACGGCGTATTATCGGATCCTGAATTACGTTGGGGAGCGGATTCCATGGCTCGGCCTTAACACCTTTGCGGGATTGATCCTCATTTATCTAAGCGGCATCTCGATCAATATCTGGATGATCAAAGGCTATTTCGACACGATATCGCCTTCGATGGAAGATTCGGCGCGGATCGACGGCGCGTCGCGGTTTCAGGCCTTCACCAGAATTTTGCTGCCGATGAGCGCCCCCATTTTTGCGGTCGTCTTCATTTTGTCGTTTATTAGTATGATTTCGGAATACCCTACTGCGTCAGTAGTGCTTCAGGAGAGCTCAAACCGAACCCTAGCCGTCGGTGCGTATTCCCTTCTGGATGAGCATGAAAAACTTTGGGGTCATTTCTCTGCACTTGCAGTCTTGAGTGGCGTACCGATCACAATAATGTTCTTATTATGCCAGCGATTCATCATCGGAGGATTAACCTCAGGTGGTGCTAAAGAATAACCCAAACCCCCGAACAGACATGAACGATGGAGCCGTACACATCACAGACCTGGTAAAAACCTATACCGACGATCGTGGTCGGCCGACATTTACTGCGGTAAAAAAAATCAACCTAGAAATCAACAACGGCGAATTCATGGTCCTGGTCGGGCCTTCCGGCTGCGGCAAGACGACGACCTTACGCATGGTTGCCGGGCTGGAAAAGATCACCAGTGGGTCGATCTCCATTGGTGACCGCGTCGTGAACGATCTGGAACCAAAGGATCGCGGGATCGCGATGGTGTTCCAGAACTACGCGCTGTATCCGCACATGTCGATTTTCAATAACATGGCGTTCGGCCTACAGCTGGCGAAGAAGAAAAAAGATTTTATTACCGAGACCGTCTCCAGAACTTCGAAAGCACTGGGGCTAGATCACATGCTGGAGCGTAAACCGCAGGCGCTCTCGGGTGGTCAACGTCAGCGAGTGGCTCTCGGTCGAGCAATTGTGCGAAATCCGCAAGTGTTCCTTTTCGACGAACCGTTATCGAACCTTGATGCGAAGATGCGAGTACAGATGCGGTCAGAGATTTCGCGACTACATGGACAGTTGGGCAACACCATGATCTATGTCACCCACGACCAGGTCGAGGCCATGACCATGGGTGACCGGATTTGCGTCATGAAAGACGGCTTGATCATGCAGGTAGCTGATCCGTTAACACTTTATCGGCAGCCCGAGAATCTGTTTGTGGCCGGATTTATTGGCAGCCCGCCCATGAACTTGCTGAAAGGTAAAGTCGAGAAAGGCGATGGCGGTTTGATCTTCAAAGAAGCAGCGGATGAAAACGCCGTTAATATTCCCTTAAAAGGACCGGTAGAAGCGCTAGCGGCCAAGGTCGTGGGCAAACCGGTCGTGTTTGGGGTTCGCCCGGAACATCTCACTGAAGAATCTAAGAATGGTTCTACCGCCCCAGTTTCTTCTACGATCGATATTGCGGAACCGATGGGTTCCGAGTCACTTGTTTATATGAAAGCCGGCACCGGGAATCTCATTGCCCGCATCCACGGGGAAGCGTTGTATCACATGGGCCAGCCTATTACCGTTTACGTAAATCTGGATAAAGTGGCGCTATTCGATGCCGAGACTGAGAGCGTGATTCGTTAACGGATCTACTTATGCGCCAAATCCTCGACACCGAGCAGTACGTACAAGTGCCACCCATGATGTTATCCGATCCCTTTTATCGGATCACTTACCTGATCAAAGAGGAAATCAGGAAGTACAAATGGATCGAAGGGGAAAAAGGCAGGAAACTAACGTGGGAAGAAGCCCGTAACGAATGGATGGATAAGCATCGCGCGAAGTACGAGGAGTTCCTGCTGGATACGATGACGTTCCCGGAAACCGAACAAAAGTGAGAAGTGATTGGTGATTCGTGATCGGTGGCGTTCGGCAACGCCATCGGTTTGGGTGGGGTCACTGACAATTTCACCAGAAACATTTAAAATCGCGCCGAGCCGTGGCCCGCGCAGGGTCACGGCTCGGCACGTTCTCAGGAACAGTCGTGGACTGAATAGGCAGGAGTTGCTAAGGCTCCGACGCTTTTCGGGTTTTTAGGAAGCCTCGCCCACCAGAAAGTAATTCGACACGCTTTCCGCTTGCTCATGGCGAGCCTCCGACCAATCACTAATCACCAATCACGTTTCACTCCTCACTGCCACCTCTCACTTACCAAGTGCCTGATCCCCTGTACAATTGGCTAACGTCCCGCGGCGCCGGGGTTCTTCTCCATCCCACTTCTTTACCCGGAGATACCGGGATCGGCACACTTGGTCATTGGGCTCGTCGCTTCGTCGATTTTCTGGCTGATGTCGGGATGAAATACTGGCAGGTTTGTCCTCTGGGCCCGACTGGCTTCGGCGACTCGCCTTACCAATGTTTTTCGGCGTTTGCGGGCAATCCTTACCTGATTGATCTCGATGATCTTAAGAACGAAGGACTGCTCGAGGAAGCCGATCTTGAGCCGTTAAGAGCTTTACCAACCGGTTACGTAGATTACGGCGCCCAATGGGAGCTGCGATGGAACATTCTCCAAAAAGCGTCCGACAAGTTTCTGGCAATAGAAGAAGGGCAAACGCATGATGCCTTTCATCAGTTTCAGCAAAACAATTCCGATTGGCTGGAATCCTACGTGCTGTTCATGGCGGTTAAGGGTCAATTTGGTCATCGATCCTGGCAGGAATGGCCAAGATCTTACCGAAAGCATCGGACACTGATAAAGCGGGCGGATAAGACCGAACCAGGTTTGGCGCACGCCTTCTATCAATTCAAATTCTTCCAGCAGTGGGCTGCGTTGAAGTCGTATGCCAATCAGCGCGGTATTTCCATCTTTGGCGATATTCCGATTTTCGTCGCGATGGATAGTGCGGATGTTTGGAGACATCCTTCCTTATTTCAAATGGATCCAGAACTGCGGCCGACTGGGGTCGCAGGGGTTCCACCCGACTATTTCGCGGCCGACGGCCAACTCTGGGGTAATCCGCTTTATGCTTGGGAGCGCCACGAAATTGACGACTATGCCTGGTGGTGTGCCCGGTTACGGAAAGCGTTCGAGCTTTACGATGTTGTCCGGATCGACCATTTCCGCGGGTTCGAGGAGTATTGTCGGATTCCGCCGGATGCGAAGAATGCTCGCCAATACACTTGGGAGCCAGGGCCTGCTCTTAAACTCTTCGAGGCCGTCCGGCGTCGGTTCCCGGATGCGAAGCTCGTGGCTGAGGATTTGGGGATCATAACTGATTCTGTCCGGCGGTTAATGCAGCAGGTCGGTTTACCGGGAATGAAAGTGCTGCAGTTCGCTTTTGAAGGGGCGACCGAATACTTGCCGCACAGCACGATTCCTTACTCGGTTCTTTACCCTGGAACGCACGATAATGACACGAGCTGGGGCTGGTTCAGAATCCAACCCGATCATGTAAAACAGTTCTTCCGCGAATACCTCAGGACCGACGCTGAAGATGTTCCTTGGGAAATGATCCGTGCCGGGTACGCGTCGACATCGCGCATTTTCATCGCGCCACTACAAGATTTTCTCGGCTTAGGAAGTGACGCCCGTATGAATACGCCGGGTCAAGCGGTCGGCAATTGGCGTTGGCGTTTCGCCTCGGAGCAATTGGACCGGGTTTGGGCGGAACGAGGAGAACAGCTCAAGCAGTTCGCGAGGCTGTATCAGAGGTAGGTTGGCGGTTAGCACGCCTCGTACTCGTCGTCGTTCTCGTCCTCGATTGGTCGGGCGAGGCTCCCAAAAGGCCACACAATTTCACCAGTGAAAACCGGCGGATACCAATCGTGTACACTATGGTTACGCCTATAGACGCGCCGAGCCGTGGCCCAGCGCTACACCACGGCTCGGCGCGTTATGGCCATAGCCGAATCAAATCAATTGAGGTGCGTCAATGTTCTCCGGCGAAGCTTTCAGGTTCGGGAGCCTCGCGCCACCAGTTCGAGGACGAGGACGACGACGAGGACGATCCCGGCTCCCCAACTCCACTATCCCGGCAACGGGTATTTTGAGGTCAGGGCTCTTACTTGTTGGCGTACCTTGTCCAGAGCCGTCGCTTCGCCTTTAGAATTGAGCGCTTCGTCCATAAGGTCGGCGATTTCCATCATCTCCTCTTCCTTCAGGCCGCGTGTGGTGACAGCAGGCGTTCCTATCCTGATACCTCCGCCTTTGACAACCGATTCGGTATCAAACGGAATAGAATTCTTGTTCACGGTTATCCCGGCCAGATCCAACGTCTCTTGTGCTTGGCGCCCGTTTAAACCTTTGGGCCGCAGATCAACCAGCATCAAATGATTGTCGGTTCCACCTGATACTAAACGGTAGCCCTTCATGTGCAGGCTGGCAGCCAGCGCCTTGGCATTGTTCGTAATCTGAACTTGGTATTCTTTGAATCCTGGCTGTAACGCTTCATGAAAACAGACCGCCTTCGCTGCTATCACATGCATGAGCGGCCCGCCTTGCACCCCGGGGAACATCACGCTGTCGATCGCCTTGGCATGATCCGGTTTGCACATGATGATGCCGCCACGTGGACCGCGTAGGCTCTTATGCGTCGTGGTGGTAACAAAGTCCGCTATACCGACTGGTGTCGGATGGATGCCAGCTGCCACCAGCCCCGCGATGTGGGCGATATCCACAAATAGATAGGCGCCGACCGAATCCGCGATCTCTCGCATCTTCTGGAAATCGATGATCCGCGGATAGGCGGACGCGCCAGCAGTGATCATCCTCGGCTTATGCTCTTCCGCTTGCCGCGCTAGATTGTCGTAATCGATACGCTCGGTCTCGCGGTCTACTCCATAGTGAACCACCGAATAGAAACGCCCGGAAAAATTCGCTTTGTTACCATGGGTAAGATGACCCCCGTGCGACAGATCCATGGTCAAAATGCGATCCCCAGGATTTAGAACGCTGAAATAGACCGCCATGTTCGCCTGGCTACCGCTATGGGCTTGAACGTTGACGTGGTCGGCTCCAAAGAGCTGTTTGGCCCGAGCTATAGCCAGTAGCTCAGCCGTGTCCACATTTTCGCAACCGCCATACCAGCGCTTTCCCGGATAACCTTCCGCGTATTTGTTAGTCAGGACTGATCCCTGAGCTTCCATAACCGCTCGACTCGTAAAGTTCTCCGAAGCGATCAGCTCGATATTTTCAAACTGGCGGATGCGTTCCGCCTCGATGGCGTGAAAAATCTCGGGATCGACTTCTTCTAGGGAACGGTTATGCGGGTTTCGGTTCATATTGGAAAACGCTCCGGAGCGGGCTTGATCGATAAACTGCATGAGGCCAGGCAGACCGTTTCGGATTATGTCACGGGCCGCTCGATAGGCTTCCAAGCCCATGCCGATCGGGTCGGCAACATCCAGGGAGGTTGCTCCCGGCTCAAACTCACGCAGCAGATAAACTTTTTCCGCCGCTCGCGGGAAAAGATAGATGATCGAGTCCAAATGGCTGCGCGTCATGGCGATGATCCAATCCGCCTCGTCGATCACTTTCTCACTCAGTGGCCTGCTCCGATGTTGAGAGATATCGACGCCCAGCTCCGCCAGGACTTCGACAGCGTGCGCGCTTGGCGGTTGGCCCGGATAAGTGCTCACACCTGCCGATAGGACACGCAGATCCGGACGTTCTGCGATCATCCGTCCAAAAAGGCCTTCTGCCATCGGACTCCTGCAAACATTCCCGGTACAAACGAACAGTACGGTCTTTTGACGGTTCAAGGTCCGCCAAACTGCCATGGTAGAGGTAGGAGTTCAAGGAAGAGGAGCTAGGAGCGGTGCATATGGGCGCATGGACCAAACGGCGCAGGAACCCGGGAACGGCAGGGCGAAAAATTCGGTGCGCCCAAGGTTCGGTTCCTTTGCCACCCCCATCCGCACCGGGTTCGAGCTGCGGCGTTAGTTGTGATTCCGCCCAAGAAAACCGAACGGCCGTGGATTCTTAACGAAGGTCCGTATCGCGGCGCCACAACAACGGCTCAAAACCGGCGCGGAACATCGCAAACAACAACAACGCCATCTGCGCGCCGAGTTTTTCGCCCTAGCAGTCGTAGCTTCAGCCACACCGAATCGCCCCATCGCCATTTCGGCCACTCTCCCATCCTCATTCGCAACGATTCTGGCTCCTAGCTCCTCCTACTCCTTGAACTCCTCGAACTCCTCCGATAGCATGCCGGGATTGAATGCGCCGACTGCTTACGACTATGTGCAAGCCCTCTATCGCTTGCTTGCCGTTCAATCCGGATCATCCTCGACGGCAGAATCAGCCATGAAAGAAATCTTCATACAAGCATTCGAGGAAGCCGACAAACAACTGGAACGCCTCGACTTTGACGGCTTGTTTCGGACGGCGTTTCGCAGCCGGGATTCGTACCCGAGAAAAGCTGAGCCTGAACTGAATGGTTGGGCGCGTAAACTTCATCAGTTACCTGAGCCCGAGCGATTCTCGATCACGCTGTTTTGTCTTGAGATACTTCCGCCTGCGACCATTGCGGAGATCACTGAAACCACACTAGATACCCTCGCAGACCGAGTCGCAAAGGCCCGCAGAGAGCTCAATTTCAATTTATCGTAGCCATGTCCGAACGGTTGCTTCCTTTGGTTAGGCCAATCTATGAAACTCAAGGGGAGATCGCGGATGCTAAAAGGGTCATTAGCGAGAGCCCTGATCTCCGGAGCCAATTAGAGCATCAGACGCAATTTGACGATCAGCTTGTGACCGCGCTGCAAACGATCGCGCTCAGCGATCGACAGATCGAGCAGCTCGAAAATTTGCTCGTGGACAACTCGGGCACGGAATCGGTCGAAGCTCCGCTCCCAATTGATCCCATCATCCAACCAGTCGGGGTACCACCACCGGCGCCGGGTCCAATCCCCCTTGTGGTTCCTGCGGCGGTGGCCGCTACGGTGGTCCCGGAAATCCTAACCCCTCACGAGCCGCCGCCACCACCAAGCGAGATTAAGGAAGAGGCGAAGACAGAACAGCCGGCCGCCTCAGCCGAAGCCAAAGAAGCTAACGCGAAAGCAGCGGAAGAAACGGAGGAAGAGGAAAAAGAAGAAGAACCGCCCCGGGCTCGGACGGTCACCATTATGGCAGCCGTCGGCATCGGCATCATCGCCACGATTGCATTGGTCGCTTATATGGTTTGGGACCAGATGACGAACGGCTTCAGCGGACGCGACCAGGTAGCGGAGCTATTAGAAACCGCGAACACATTGAATGGGGACGAGTTCGAGCCGGTTAATACCACCACCGCCAACGTCAAGGATTGGTTCTTTCTGAAGAGCGACATGCACTGGTTCGCAGTGCCAAAAGAATTCGCCGACACCCCGACCCTTGGTTGCCGCCTATCTAAGTTTAAAGGTGTCGATATCGGAGAGATTCTCGCGAAGGACGAGAGAGAAGTCCTTATGTTCTTTTTCCACCCGGCCGATCTTGGCGTGAAGATCAAAAAGGGAAAATGGGCAATTGTGGATGGTGAGACCTGGGAGGGCGCTGTGACCGCCGTTGAAGACTGTTGTTTTGTCGTCGCCTTCAAGGGCAAGCACAGCGACATGCAGGAGTATCTGAGCAAAAAGAGGAAAAAGTGATGAGCGTTTGGCGTTCGCGGTCCTCGTCCTCGAGTTTGAGACGCGCGGTTCCCAGTACAGGCCCAGAAGGAATAACACGTTCAGACGCGCGACGGATAGGACCTATGGGACAAATGGGACCAATGGGTTCGACCGGTGGACTAGTCTAGTGCGTTAGTATTGCTCGTCAAATGGAGGACGGGAACGATAACGCCGAACGCCGAACGGAAAACGCCAAACGTTGAACTCTTAGACCGTTTAGCTTTCCTTCTTACCCAGCACGTTGTATACTCTCATCATGGTCGAAGTACTGGGTATCTTCGGCTTTCTAAGCTGGCTGATCCTCGTTTCGTACGAATGGCTCAGTAGCCTGCAAGTATTTCCTGCGATCGTATCCGGAACCGTTCTGATTCCGATTTGTGCGTTGCGAGACTATCGCCGGTTGCAAGGCCGGTTTCATCTTCAAGGACTGCGCAGCCGGAGATCACCGGTGCCGCCAGAACGATTCTATTGGGAGATCAACCGAAACCGTCTTCAATGCGCGATGCTCTGGTCCGGCACCGTCGCGGTGGCCGGCTGGTCGAACGCAAGTTGGTTGCCCGCATCCGGGGCATTAGATGGCGACTCGATCATTGGATGGATGAATGCGGGTGTCGGTATCATAGCCGCCAGCCGATTTTTGAGCGCCAGTATCCTGTTCATCAAAGCTGCTCAATGGTTCGACGCGATGCGCCCAAATGTGATCGGACTCATCAGGATGCTGATGTACAAGCTCTCCGATAACTACGAATTCCTCGGCCAACGCAAGGCTGACCCGCAGCGGGAAAAGGTGTACTGAGAGCCGGAGTGATGGAGTCTTGGAGTACTGGAGTAGTTGCACGCTAGCGCACGGGTAGCGGTCTAATCTCGGAAATGGCTTCTCGCCCACTCGCTTCGTTCCCCCTTTCCCTCGACAACCGTGACTTTCTCGCTATGTTCCTCCGCCTCGCACAGGAAGGGTGGCTGAGCGGTTGAAGGCACCTGACTCGAAATCAGGCGAAGGTGAAAGCCTTCCGTGGGTTCAAATCCCACCCCTTCCGTGGCTCTGGTAAAGGATTCGCGAGAACTTAGTCTACCCTAACATTCAGATCGAGACACCAACCAGTTGCAGAATAGTTGCACTAAAATTTGCCCATTCGGCGCTTAACCATATCCAGGATATCCTGGAAATCCTGGATACTGTTGGCCCAGCGCGCATCTTCTTCGGGAAGCGTTATCTTCAAACGATATCCGATCTGCTCGGGGTGCCGTTTTATCTCCACCTCAGCCTCACTTAAGATAGGATCTAGCTTACAGCATTCTTTACGCTCTTCGGCCTGCTCAATTGTCATGGCTTTTTGTTCCATGGGTCCGAAATGTACATCGAAAGGAAATGGCTGAAAACCTCCCGTCACTCCTTCACCAACCTCCCCGGCATCGCGCCCACACGCTCACCGGCTGCAACGTGAGCCTTGAATGAGTGGGCGCTGGTGATCTCATTAAGGTCACTGCGGGCCAGCTCAATGTCTCGGACTGGCTCATCGTAGCCGCCAATGCGCGTTGAGTTGTTCGCCCGCTTACCTGTTAGGGCTGGCGGGTACTCACGATCTCCTGATGATTGGACCTATTTAGAAAGAGGGTTCGTCGAGGATATCGTCAAGGATGTGATCAATATTTGCGTACTTACCCTTGACGGTTTCGTAAAGGTCTTGCAAGGGATCCGTCAACCCAACTGGCAATTCTGATTCGTGAAAGGCGACGGATGTGATGCCCTCTTCGTCTACGGATGCTACCTCGGCCAGATGTTGCAGCGAGTTGTCCCATTTCGGATATATATAAAAAGTGTACGTCCCATACTTAGACTTCCCTAAGGTACGCTCGTTTCTCTTAAGAATTGAAAAGTAGTGCCCCTTGGATCTAAAGTAATACTCTCCCGACGCAGCAGCCGTTTCCTCTATTAGATCCGGCGTTTTGATAAATCGCTCGACTACCTCAAGAATCTTTTCGTTCATCTTTCAGCGACAAGAATTCCTTTACAGTTTCGAATCCAATCGAATCGAGTGCTACCTCGATTTCGGTCAATAAGCGTCGTTTGGACGGCTCAGTAACCTTTGTTTTGGCGGTCAACAGCACCTCTAGGTCTTGATAGCATTTTTCGAGCGAAGGCGTCATATTCGCGAATGGCTTTAATCGACCAGTAAGTTCACCCAGCAAAGCGAAAATCTCCTTGCGGCTCTCTTTATCATCATAATTTCGAGCGCTAAGTTTGCTTAAGAGATCTCGCACTTTTTGTGCTCTGGCGCTAACAAATTGGTACGAAAGTGCATTTAGCAAAAGGGTTACTCGCTTGCCGTGAAATATCAGAGCGTACAGCCCGACTAGGCCCGCAATCAAAGTGACTGTTTGTGAACCTACTTCGATTATCTTGCCGATAATCAACCAAATCCGGATATCTAAGATTGCCTCAAACCAATCCCAGCTCATGTTTTTGATCTTACCAGCTCGGATGGCCGGTCCCGAAAGTTCCTAGGACCACCACGACGTACGCGATGATTGCGGCAATGATGGTGCCGCCGATCACCTGTAGCGCGATTCCGAAGACAACGTTTCTATTCTCGTTGTTGGCTTGAGATAAAGTTTGATCAGTCCTGGTACGACCAAGATCGCTGTGCCGATTAAGAGCCCGATAAGCAGCGGCCAGCCTAAGATCAGGTGCAGCGTCACCGCCACGATCACCATTAAGAAAAGCTGAGGCATTGGGAGAACGAGAGCGGATTCTGACAAAGCATAAACCAAGGGTCAATAGCGCACCGACTTTGAGGTAGAAAGAGATCAGCCCGGAACTGTACGAGAAGCTGCCGAGCCCGGACCGCATCATCGGTTGTTCCGAGTTCTGCGGCTAGCTCGACCTTGCTCAGTCCACACTTCAGTCTGCGGGCCTCGACTTTACGCATCAGCGCCGAGAATCTCCGGCCGCTCTTCATCCCGCCGTCCTGGCCGTCGCCAAAGATATGAGTGTCCTTTAGCCACAGGCGCTAGTCCTCGCCTGCCCACTTTTTTGCAGCGTTGACCACGCCTTGCAAAGAAGGGAACCGGCTGTGGATATGCACATCGAACGGGAAGCTCGCGCTTTTATGGTAAACCTGTTCCCAACCACCGTACACGGTCCAGTCCGCAAACAATTGCTCGCCGACCTCTAACTCGCTTTCCTCGTTCTCGAAGACTGAGCCCGCGCCACCGTCTAGCTCGACTACGACCCAATGGGCATTCTTTGACATCCAAACTATCGTTGCCCAGCTTTTCACGGAACGACTTTCCCAAACCGCCATAGCCACCGTCAAGGCAAATGATGGTGATTAATTGCTCACATACAGATAAGAGTGCCCCTTTCCCATCGTTTAAGCATACCGGATGCTTAAAGTTTTTTTCAATCATGATGCAAACCAAGTTGCGAGCGCTAACACCGCCGTGCTTATCTTGCCGGTTCGATAAATCATAACCTGATTTCAATGTGTAAAAAAGTTCAACGTTGAGGTTTTTCTAGGAGGAACTTTGTGAGAGAGAATGAGTTACCAATAAAAAAATACAAAGAAGTCGAAGCACTCATACCTCAACAAATGAAACAACCAAGCGACCGTGACGCCCGTCGCTTTTACTAAGGCAATAGCTGAGGGTAAAATGATCGTATTGGAAGAAGGTCAAGAAGTGACCATGCTAAAAGAGGAGGGTGACCGGGTTCTGATACTGCCTGACGGCAGCGACACGGCCTACTGGATGAGCCGCGATGACATCGCGGAACTCTAGCGCACCTTCCGGCAACTTCTTAGCTAGATCATCAATAACAGCGCCGAGCGGTATATCTAGGCGCTCTTGATCGCGCTGTTCCTGGTCGCCGCCAAAGATACGAAATGCCGGTTCATCCGGGCATCCCTTTGACAACCGACCGGCAGTCAAGGGCTTGGAGATTGTTTAGCCCCTTCAGTCTTGGTCCAGGACCTCAAAAACTCAAAGAAAGTAAGTAGGTGGAATGCGCGCACTCCAACCGGGTGTTTTGGTCCGAGCTTCTTCGCCAACTGCTGCACCTTATTTTCAAGACGTATAAGCTCCACGATGTCCTCCAAACCCGCAAAAGCAGTGCTAGCTTTTTCGCGAAAGAAAAATCTAAGAGCCCATCTGGTTTCCGAAACGATTCGCGTAAGATCTGGTTCAGAAAGTCTTCCAGTACGATGTGACCATTGAGAACGGTTCGATATGGATCGTCCTTGTGGTAATAGAAATTCCAAAGTTCTTCGATCCGCGAAGGGTCAGGTTTGGTGGCTTTTACCCAGCTCTCGGCAGCGCGTTCTAGTTCTGCGAACTCTTCGGCCTCATCCATCCCCGTAGTTTGCCAATCCTGGTTTGTTTTGACGAGGCAAAGGACACGGCCCGGTAGTGGCAAGGTCTTTCCTCGATCCTAATCTTGCTTTTTGCACTTCGAAAAGAAAGTCGATGACTCCTCATCGGAGGCTTGACAGGGGGTGTACGATTCCGGCTTCAGATTATGAGAATTCTACTCATCGTGGCGACTCTCAGCATGTCCACGCCAGTATTTGCCCAAAGCAGCGGTGATTCCGCCGGGGCTGGTTTAGCTGGCTTAATAGGCATGTTTGGCGTTTTCGGGTCCTGCTGGCACTATTCTACAGCGTCGTCCTTTTCTGCCTGCCCTTCATGGTTTGGGGGTGCCTGAAAAGATTGACCGACATTAGGGAGATGTGACCGCCCACATGCTAGTCTTTAGAAGAAACCATACAAACCATAAACGCGGTTAAATTGGTCTCCATCCCGAGATTGACGTTGTTAGCAAATGCTTCGCATACTCATGCGCATTATGAAACGCGGTTTTTACAAGCGTGTCGGCAAGGTCTGTGCGTTAGTAGCAGCCACCTCCCTACTGCCTCTATTGGCCTATGCGGACAAGGATAACGATAAAGGTAAGGGAGACAAGGACCGAGACGACCGTAAGCACCACAAGGACCCGGTCGTTCCCGAGGTAAACGCGGCATGGGTTTTGGTGCCGTTTGTCGGTGCCGTACTACTTTTATCATCTCGGCGGTTTTCTCGCGCCAAGCAATAGCGCTAGTTAGTCTCTCCACTTCCGTGACAGTGCGTTTCTAGAATGCGCTTAGGAATGTGTTTGTTTTAAACCGCATAGAATCTATTTGCCTACCCCAAAAACGCGCCCTAGCTAACTTAGCGTGCGTCATTCGTTCACTGCTTCTCGGCCCTAGCCTCTAGAAAGTGATCAATCACAGCGGCCTCGCGAACCTGCTCAAACTCGATGTAGGCGAGCATAAAGCCCCGATGCGCGTCAGATAACGCATCGAGCGAGTTGCTGCTTTCAGTCTGACAGGAGATTCCAAACGTCTGTGGCATTACACTTATTAGTGTGCAAATGCTTTGCGCTCAGAGTTAACAGGCTCACTGTTAACGCTAGCCTCACCCATCTGCTTCTGTTCACTTCTGATCTCTTTTATGGCGAGCATTAAGTCGCCATATCAGGCGTTCACTGAAAATGAATTGCATTCGACGTTCAAAATTTCGTTGGACCTTGGGTTTCTTGGGCTGGCTCATCTCTTCAGCCTACTGTAAAGATCGCGGACCTGGTCCTCTAGTGCGGCGATGTGTTTATCCTGGGCCTTTAGTCGCCGCTCTATCTCATCCAAGACTCGGCCAAGATCGTGGGCAGTCATAACATTTGTTAGTTAGATATGTGTCGAACTATTCCCTGATATTCCAATCGCCAAGTCATCAACTGTGTGCGGAAGGCAGATTTTCTTCCAATTTTTGCGTCGAAAATATGAATTCTTTTCAAAAAACCAATTTCAAACCTCGCGCAGAGTTAGGTCGCATCGCGCCCGTTCCATGAAAAGGCGTTATAGAGGTGTCCTTACCGGGAGGGAGGTCCCTCCGCGTTCAGCTCTGGGACTACTTTCGCTGGTAATACTGCAGAATAATTTACTAGTCATTTCTTAACGAGCACTAACAATGTCCTTCCTCGTTAGCGTCACTGTCTATTACTGTCCTTATTTAAGATTTGACGCATTGCCTTGATTTCTCGACTAGACATGCTTTACACCAACAGCCTCCGAACACCTTACAAATAGTGTTTGTGATGTTGCCACTGTAAACTGGACTTATGCATTTCTAACTATCGGCTGAGAAGTATAACCGGTTACAGCGTGGATCTTACTGCTATTGGTTGTTAGGGCTGGCCCGTCGGGGACGGGGCATAGAAGCCCGCACCCACGAACGCAGGAGTTCCATCGACATTCACCGCCTTTACGTAGCTCGCATTTCTGCGATGGTTGGCTCTGCCCGGGTTTGGGAAACATGTAGTCGACCCACCCCGATCCCTTGGACTGAACCACCTTCAAAAACTCCAAGAAAAATAACTTGCCGTTGGAATCTTTTCGGCCACTCAAATCCTTCCCCTCTAGTTCTGGGAAAGCAGGATTTAACAGGACCATTCCTTTTAAGTCGTTGACGAATAAATATGTGTCACCGGTCCGCCATTCGCTGTCGGTTTTCCTGAACTCAGGAAAGATTGGCTTTCCCTTACTGTCGATCAACGCCGCGGCCTTCTCGACCAGCGCCACGATTTGTTTTGCTTGTTCCGACTTCGGTGAAGCGGTTGTGTCATTTTGTTGGGCACCGGTCGGCAAGGCAAGGCTGATTGCCAATCCTGCGAGGGTAACTAGCAGTCGCATTTTTTCCTCCCGAGTTTTTTCGGCGTGTTCGGCTATTCGGCTTTCTTTCGCGGATCGTCAGCCGGATTGACGAAGGTAATATCAAACGGCCCGGTGAAACTAAACTGGAAGACGGTCTCCTGGTCGGTTGTCCAGACACGATGAGTGTGATTTGCAGGAAGCACCAAAAGTGATCCCGGCTTTAGTATCACACCTTTATCCGTATCGTCCGTCGCTTCCCCAAAAGCCCCGCTAAGCACCGTGATGACTTCCGACCAAGAATGCGTGTGCGTCGGCATTTTAAAATTGGGGGGAAACTTTACGCGCACAACGCATGCCTCGGCTTTCGCGGGATCACCGAGCAAGTTGGCGTATTGCACCCCTTTAAACAGCGTGTCGTCTTTCCAATCTATCTCATCAGCCGGAACGATTTTCATAGCATCCTGCGCCACTAAGGCAGGCACAGCAAAGCTGATTGCTGCCCCTGCTAGGGTAAGAAGTAAGCGAACTTTCATTGACGCTTGTCCGCGTCGGTCTACGTCTGTATCGCCTAGAGGAAAGGTATTTACCTAGAGACTCTTGCCTGACTCGAAATAAGGCGTACAAGAAACCGTACCGAGGGTTCAAATCCCACCCCTTCCGCGGCTCTAGCAAAGGACGCGATATTTTAAGAAAGTCCCAAAGCCGGATCGGGGTACACCTTCAGTCGCGGAATAGTCGCGTTAAAATTTGACCTATGCCAACGACCTTCGTCGTTTGGATACAACTAGAAAACTGGGGGGGGAAATCGATCCCGCTACGAATCTCTTCAAAAAGCGCTGAACTGCGAGATGCGCGGCGACCTTTTCACTCGGACCATCGAACAGGACGGCGAGCTCCGCGAACTTCCACCCGACCAATACGTCGTGAATACCGGTCAAGAGATTGATGTTGTGCTCGATGCGGCGGGAAAAGCCGTTGAAAAGCAGATGCCCGGAAGCCGGTATTCGCTCGTAGCAATGCCCAGCGCCAAGCCATTACACCTCCGGCAGCGCCGCGGCCGCTTTCTTGAGCGCCTCGGCCCCGACATGGGCTGGAAGCCACGGATTTGCCAGAACACATTGAGATACGGTCCTTTTGCGTCGTCTTAAGCCGTCGCCAATAATCGGGGGTAGACCGAAAGAACACTAAGATAAAAACGGCCAGCGGATAGGCCGTCGCACTTATCCGCTGGCTGTTAGTATGTCTATTCAGTCTCTTTTTCCCGGCGGAAAGCTATAACGCGTTCACTAGAGCCTGCAATTGCACCTAGGCGCTAGCCGATTAGTGCTTTGGGACTAATCTCCGGCAGAGCCGCGGCCGCCTTCTTTAGTGCCTCGGCCCCAACATGGGTGTAATTCATGGAGATTGCCGGGCTGTCATCGCCAATGAACTCCATGGCGACCGCCTGGGGCGTCCCGGCTTCCTTGAGCAGAGTAACGGCAGTGTGTCTGAGCGAATGAAAGGACAAGTCGTAGCGGCGCCGGCGCCCGTCTCGTCCGTGTCCGACGATAATGTCATGGGGTACATTTGGCCTAAAGCCGCATTCCGCTAACTTTTCACTTTCGACACATTCAAAATTCGTGTGTTGAAGGCACAGATCTGATCCCTCGCGACACCTCCTCTTCCCGCCCATAGATCTGATCATAAAGCGAGAGCCCTGTTCAAATCGTCGTGCTCGAAGGCACTAGACATCCGATCGATTTCTGCACGTGGAGCGCTAGCTTTCTTGGCCACCTCTCGCCATTTTGAAGTCGCCAAGGCGACCTCCTTAATTATCCCCCGAGCTGCCGCCAGGCTTAGGTCGAAGTACTCTGATGCGCTTTCTAGAAGGTCGAGCGAGCATGTCCCCTCGTCCAAATCAATGTTGGTCGTGAGTATGCGCGCTTTTACGTCGATGGGAGTCGGATTGAGATCGTATGCTGGAGATAAGGACCACCCGTTCCGATCAAGCCAAAGGAACCCGTGATTTCGGAGATGGTCATCGACGTTAGAGATCAAGACATTAAACGCTACTCGTCGGTACAGCGCGTGCGCATCCTGCTTCGCTCGCGCACCGTGCCGAGCCAAGGCGTCCACAATTTCTGGATAGCTACCGCGCTCACCGTCTCTAAATCCAGTCATTGCCATTGCAGATAGAAATGGAACGCGTGTGCCATTGACGCGATCGAAACGACGCGAGAGCATCACGGCCTTTTCAGCGACCTTACGAAGTTGATGGGACGAGTGGTGATTCCAGCGTTATCGGCTAGCCGCATGGCGATCTCTTCCCAAGTTTCGAGGCTATAGCCATCACTATCTTTCGGAAACTTCGCGATGCACAGGTGATTATGCGGGTCGGCGACCGAAGCTTTAGGGCGAGCACCGCCGAGTGATGACCCCGGTGCAAAAATTAGTTGCAAGTCATCATCGGTCTCCTCGTTTCGTAGGATGCGCTGACTGCTTTCCATGAGCTGTCCGAGCTTGATTAGGGCCGGAACACCTTCGCCGAGGGGACTCTGAAACACAGCGTCGCCTACCCCACGGAAACGCAGTGCGCCCAATCGGGTTTCGTCTGAGACGCCAAGTAAATAGTCGAGTTCGGAGAGGGTACGAACAGCACGTCCTTCGGCTTCCGCACGCCGGCGTTCGGCACGCTGCATTAGCTGTCGACCCCAGGTATCCGGTGCAGAGTCTCCGATCGAACCAAAGATAGCCCTATCTTGCGGGGGATGAAAAGTACCGGGCGTTAGAGACAGGGCAGGCTCTAGAGAGAAACAGTTCGAGTCTTTAAGCCATGCATCATCGTACTCGAAACTAATCGTCTCTCCTCGACGTCCTCTGTTTCGACGGAGCAACCCAACCCGCTGGGTTGCCTCAGCTAGTTCAATATGGACTTCGACATCAGACATCGGACCGATTTTCTGAGGACCGACGCAGGCGGGTACGGGCCGGTAGTTCCGCGGCCGAAAGCTCCTGCCCTACCCGATCCTGGCTGAGGTCGGCGAGTTGCCCGAGAGGTGCGAGCAAACCAAGCGCTTGTAACACAGCGGCGTAAATGCCAATACTTACCCCTGAATCTCCCTCTTCAACTCGTTGCAGTGTGGCCCGAGTAGTAAAAGCGCGCTCCGCAATGACTGCCATCGGCAAACGCCGTCGGCGGCGTGCGTCTCGAATATCAGCGCCGAGTTTACGTAGCACGCGCTGTACGGCAGCGGAAGGATGATGCGGTGAAGGCATTTTGTATACTTCGTGTTACTTTAAGTGCATTTAATGTATTACGAAGTATACACAATGCAAGCATGCCGGTTTTTACAGGACCAGATTCCTCAGGCGACCCGCGCCAGCTCGAATTGAATGACATTGGCAGGGTTGAGCCAAGGGCACGGGAAACCGCTTCAGTCAGACAATCATCTACATCACGGGCCAGGCTGATGGGGTTGGCCGCTTCTAGTTGTTACTGGCCGAGCAAAAGGTGTATCACTGCCATTACGCCCGCAAATTCGATCGGCAGCACGCACAGCAGTGCTTCCACGACCGCCACCGAAATCACAATCCGCCAAAACATCGGCTCACCACGATTACAGCACTACCTATTACAACAATATCCTGAACCGTACAATAGGTAAAATTGCTGAATGAATGTACCTGAAATCGCGATAAGGAAGGGCCACGACGGACGAAAAGACAGGGAAAGAAGATTTCTCACCGGTCGTCTCCTCCTGACGTGTTTGGATCGTGAAGGATAACCGTCGCGAATTTCCAGCCGCTTTCCGTCTTGTGGAGCAGGTAGGTTATGCCTACGCGCTCTAGTTGCTGGCCACCGGCGTTGTACCTAACCGCTACTCCCCCAATCAATGCAGTGGACGAACTGAGCGATTTGGCGTAGCCCAGTTCGAATTCGCTCCGGCCATAGCCTTTGTCTCGCAGGCCTTCCATGACCGGACCAAAAACAGCCGCGAGCGCCGCGTGATTAGGTATCGGGATCACTCCTTGCGGGCCGATCAGCAACGAAGGCTCGTTGAAGTACGGCAAAATTGCTTGGATATTCAGAGTGCTAAAGTCGCGATAATAATCGGCGATGACCTGATTCACCGATTCGTTAGCCACGAATCGATTATACTTGATCGTCTCGGATTTCCAACGGGCAACGGGCCGCGCCCAGAGGCCCTATTGCAGAATTCGATTTCAACAATACGGAAAGATCACAAAGACCACAAAGGTAAGTCTTACGTCCTAGCGGACGAGTTCGTCGAGGTTGGACAGAAGATACGCTGCGTTCGCAATAGTCTTCCCCGGCTTTAACTCTGTACGATGATCATTTCTTCTGTCTTTGTGGCCTTTGTGATCTTTCTGTATTGTGATTTGAGGCCGAGACGCACCATCGCTTGGCTTACTCCTTGCCTTTTGATGGCAGGTGGGTCAACGCCTGGAGAACGATGGCCACGAATGTCACACCGTGAGTGGCACCCAACAATCCGGTAAACATCGCGAGAATCTTCGCTGGCACGGTGGTGGGAATTATATCGCCGTAGCCTACGGTCGTAAAGGTAATCACCTCGTAGTAGAGGTAATCGATTAAGGGGCGACCTTGGGTCGCGGATGGTTCCGAGACGTGCGGCAAGAGATCGTATTCATACGCGAAGACGGCTAAAATGCTGCAGAGAAAAACAGACCAGGCAAGGTACGAGAGTGGGACAAAAATTGGTTCTCGTCTTATCTGTTGCAGATAATGGAAAAGCGTTCGCAAGGTTAGCCCGTACAGCACAAAAACCGACGCCAGCCCGATATAGAGGAAGTAATAGGTCTTGGAGCCAAGGACCGTTCGCTCGATGACGGGTGGGATCAAAATCGCGAACCAGAAAGGGAGCAGCTTTAAGATCGTCCGGACTGAATAATGTTGGTTGGTAGCCAATTGAATCGGTCTCCGCCAGAAAACGAAGAAAATCTCACGCAATTCTATTTTCCGTTTTGTGTGCGTGACCAGTCAAATCCGTTCGAGCCAGCCAGCGATTGCCTGTCCAATCTCATCGGGACTGTCCTCCTGCACGAAGTGGAGACCCGCGACGACGACGCGGTGCTGATCAGGGAAGCTGCTCGCCAGTCTCCTGATTCGGCCCGCGATGAATACGCCGGGCTCCGCGTCGATAAAGAGCTTCGGTAACGGCGCAGTTTTCAGCCATGCGGAGTAGGCGGCAATCCGATCGTGGACATCGGCCGGCTCACCCGACAGCGGCACTTCGCGCGGCCACTGCAATGTCGGCCAGCGACTGTCGCCTGCCTCCAGGAATGGGCGCCGGTACTCTGCCATCTCGTCGACTGAAAGCACCCGTTGCGTGACCCCGGCAGCATCTTCTCGATAAACATGTTCTCATCAAGCACCAGACCTAGGGGACACCGGCGGACACGCCACTGGCTGTTTCCTGGATGAGTGGCGGGATAAAAGCTGCCAACTCTCCTCTTCTACTCCAAAAGAAAATCGCGAAGGCGATAGTGACGATCGGCAGTAGACTTCCCGATTTCAATCGCATCCAGGCAAAGATAAATGAAATGGCTAGTACCATGACCTTAAAACAGATCAGTCCGTACCAGGCCGGTGTGCCCGCATTGTAATCAGCACCGATCAAAACGGGATAGTGCCACAAAGCCCAGATTATACCGCTGAACAGAGCCGTTTCAGTAAAGCCCATCGTCTTAAATAACTCTGGGACCAGGAACCCGCGCCAGCTTATTTCTTCACCCAAGCCGTTTGCGATACTGTGAACCAGGCCAACTCTCCACCTATATCAGATAGACGACGGTCGACACGGTTGGGGACGCCTTCAGGCCCATCCGGTCAACAAGTTGACCCATAAATTCTTGGTTAGGAAAACCTCCGAACCCCAAGATCCAGATGATGAAGTATCCAATCGTTGCGTACAGGAGCGGAATAAACCAGCTCGCGACTGCATATCGGGTCTCGGGCCAGTTCCAGCCAAGCTCTGATAGTTTCCGCCCACTCAGTTTAAGCTTGGTAACAGCAGCCAGCGCTGGACACCACATGAGGCCAGAAACATACAGGCCTCTACCGGCTTCGAGTTTATGGGCGACTAGGATCAGGCAATAAAAGACAGCGCTGAATGCAAACAGGAGCAGCAGAAAGATCGCGACCTGACGCCGAGATTTATTCGGTTCCGACATCACCAGGTTGAGGTTTTTATCCTTTTTCGGAGCGACCTGTCAGACGCGTTTTTTGTTGAGATCGCAAACCGCAAACTCGGACGAGCAGGAGCTCGTCCCTACCGGTCAACCGTTCAACCGGCTCTTCCGGTATCCGTAGCCGAAATAGATCGCCAGACCGATTATTAGCCAGATTACGAGACGGATCCAGGTGTTCGGAGGTAGGAACACCATTTGGGCAAAGCAGAGGATAGCGCCGACTATCGGCACAAAAGGAACCAGCGGTGTCTTAAACAGCCGGGGTATGTCCGGGCGGGTCTTGCGGAGCACCATTACGCTGATACAGACGATCACGAAGGCAAGCAAGGTGCCGATGGAAACTAACTCGCTGAGCACGCCGATCGGGAAAAGGCCGGCCAAAGTGGCGGCGACGATCCCGGTAACCGTGGTGGTAACATGCGGAGTCTTAAAGGTAGGATGGACCTTAGTGAAGATCTTGGGTAAAAGCCCATCTACCGCCATGCGATAGAAAATTCGCGGTTGTCCCAACAGGAGCACCAGGATTACCGAAGTGATGCCGGCAATTGCTCCCAATTCGACCAAGGGCCGTAGCCAAGCGACGGACGCGCCGACTTGTTGAATCGCATAAGCAACCGGCGCAGCCACATCGAGCTGTTTGTAGTTAACCACTCCGGTTAGGACCAGCGATACCAGCACATAAAGAATCGTGCAGATAAGTAGTGATCCCAAGATTCCAATCGGAAGATCGCGCTGAGGTTTCTTGGTCTCTTGCGCAGCGGTGGTAACCGCATCGAATCCGATGTAGGCATAGAAAATCACTCCTGCTCCAGCCATGATGCCGGTCCAACCGAATTGGCCAAATCCGGTACTGGGCGGTATGAATGGCACCCAGTTCGCCGGGTGAACGTAAGGAAAACAGAACGCGATAAAGAGTATGATGATCACCACTTTGATCGCGACGATGATGGCGTTAACTCCGGAGGATTCACGGATACCGATGATCAGGAGCGCGGTAACAGCAAGGACGATCAGGACTGCCGGTAGATTGATGATGGCTCCCGATACCGCCCAGGCATCCTTGAAGACAAAAGGCGCGTTAGCCAGGGCTGCCGGAAAATGGATTCCGATACCGGAAAGGAAAGAAACCACATAAGCGGACCACCCGACCGCCACCGTGGCCGAACCGACTAGATACTCAAGGATTAAGTCCCAGCCAATGATCCACGCAAAAATTTCTCCGATGGTTGAGTAAGCGTAGGTGTAGGCGCTGCCGCAAAGCGGGATCATCGATGCGAGCTCGGCGTAACAAAACCCGGCGCATAGACAGCCCAACGCTGAGACGATGAACGATAACACAATGGCTGGACCGGCGTGTTGAGCGGCGGCGGTGCCGGTGATCACGAAAATGCCGGTACCGACAATGCATCCAATACCTAAAAGCGTGAGTTGAAGGCCGCCCAATTCGCGGCGAAGCGGGTTTTCTTCTGCGGTAGTCGGTTCTACCGGTTTTACGCGGAGTAGGTCCATGGTTTAGTTAGTGCTCGTTCTTCTTCAGCCGAAGCCGATTTCAAGGCGCTTAGAGAGGGGATCGCCTGCTTCGAGAACTAGCAGCTTCAAGGCCCTTCTCAAAGCATTTTCCGGGAGCGTTCTGCAACATTTCTTACCCGTCCAATTTGACAAAACGCCGGTACATAACATGCTAGGGCCGAAAAAAATAGGTTACTTCTTTGCCACTCGCCCGCCTTTGCCTCTTTTCACTTCTCACTGCAGTTTCGGTTCACGCTTCACCGTTCAAGACAATCGGCCTGGTTTCGGCTTGGGATCCAGAAATGAACGCATTGAAGCAAGCGGTATTGGCTCCCGATGCTAAAGTTAGGAAGACCGAAATCGACGGTACGGTCTTTTCGGAGGCGCAACAAGGCGGCCGGCCCCTGGTCATCTGGATGAGCGGTGTCAGTATGATCAATGCCGCGATGTCGACTCAGCTGGCGATTGACCATTTTCATCCGGACGCGATCTTGTTCAGCGGGATTGCCGGCGGTCTCGATCCCTCTTTTCAACCCGGTGACGTGGTAATTCCCGCGCAATGGATACACCAAACTGAAGCAGCCTGGCTAAACCCAGATCCGCAGCGCCCCGGTTCCTATGTCATCCCTGAATATTTTCGCCCCCGTTACCCGAACTTTGGCAATATCTTCCCCGACGACGTCTGGGTGGTACGAAAAGGCGAAACAAAGCCGCAGCAAGTTCATGCTTTTGCCGTGGATCCTAATTTAATGGACCTAGCCCGAGTAACCGCTCCAAAGGTCTCGATTCGGCGGCCAGACGGTAGTAAAGCCAAGGTTGTGATTGGCGGCACCGGCATGAGCGGACCGATTTTTTTAGACGATCGGTCCTTTCGTGATTTTGCATTTCAGAAATGGCATGCCAGGATCCACGAAATGGAAGGAACTGCTATCGCCCAGGTGGGATACTCTAACCGTGTCCCCATCTTGATAATCCGCGCGCTGAGCGACTTGGCAGGAGGTCAGAGTGGGGTCAATCAGGAGGAAAGAAATTCTCAGTTCGCGGCTAGCAACGCCGCAGAAGTTACCGCTAAGATCCTGGAACGAATCGAATCCGCACCGTAAGAAACAGAACATTATGGAGTTAAAAAAATCCCAAATTGGCAAGCCGCATGGCTCCCTGGGGCGAATGGCACCGTTAATAGTGATGGCGCTTGTGATCCTCGGGCTGGTTTATCTTTTCCTTAATCCAGCGCCGTTCATCAACCTCATGAGGTACGCTCAGGCATCAAGCCAAGGAAAGACTATGGCCCAGGCCAGCGCTGAAGCTTCGGCATCCGCTTCCGCATCGGCCGCGGCCAGCGCTGTCGGCGAGCTGAAGACTCCGGATGATTTTCTCAACTTGATGAAGGTGAATGCCAGCACCCTCTCGGACGCAAACAAGAAGATATTAAACATCTTCAGCGATGAGCTGGACAAGATCACGAAAACTAAAGAAAAGGAAACGGTAGATTCCAACAGCCAGGTGGCGTTAATCTTTCAACCGCTTGCTCAGGCTAAAACCGATGACGATCTGGCAAAGATCAGAGATGCAGCGACGCAACTGAAACAAACTTCGGAGGACGCTGTAGGCGTTTTTCAAGACGTGCAAAATGAGTTGGCCAGGCGCCTGGCCGACATTGGAGTGGCCGATCCGCTCAATACTCAAGTGGCCGATGCTTTCGCTAAGCAAGGCAACGTACCCGATGATCTGAAAACGGCACAGAACGCAAGCAAATTCGCTGACACGACGGTCGCTTACGTCGATTTCCTGAAGGAGAGCAAAAATTCATGGACACGTAAGGCCGATGGCACCCTTGCGTTCCACGATAAAGAGGCCGTGACCAAAGCTCAGCAGCTCGGGAAAGCGTTCTCGGACGCCGCGGTACAGGCCGGGTATCAGTTGAAGTAGGCGGGACGGCGGGATCGCCGCGGTAGGGCGAGGCTCCGAACGGCCTAAACAGCTGCCGCGAATAGCTGGCGGCTACGGAGCGAGTGATTCTGTTGGGCCAATACGTGCGGCGAGCCTGGGTCTGTGGGTAGCAGCTACGTTCGGCTGGTGGCAAGACTGAACCGAACCTGCAGCAGAAAGTTTTGCCTTGATCAGATCGATACCCCGGCTCGGCGAGCGTCTCGGCCTAGCCAAACATTGGGACTAAGTACACCCGCCGCTTCGTTGGTATCGCGAGGCCACTTGGGAGCCTCGCCCTACCAAAATTGGCCGGCGTTCACCGTGTTCCATAAGCCAGTCGATATACCTCGCGGCGGAAGGCAAAACGGAGGCCAGGATCCCGAAGCCGTGCCAAGGCGCCCAGGGATCGGTTCTGCGCTAACCGCGTGACTACGTCATATCCGATGAGATAGCCAATTCTCCCAGGAACTTCTCCGCCTTCGTTTTTGGCGAGAAAATGCGCGGCAGTGATGTCCTCGCGTGAGTCCAGGCATAGAAGGAGCCGTTTTGCTTCGGGCCGGACCGATGCCGGACCGTTTGTTGCTAATCCGGGATCGAGCAGGACATCAGCCAACGATGCTCCGTTGTTGAGTTGTTGGCTCACATAGACCGCAAGTCCCTCCTGCCAGAGCAACCGGTAGAGAGGCAAGTCGTCGGGGTTTTTGGGCAACGGATTGACCTGGAAATGGTAGAGATGAAAAAATTCGTGCGAAAGAATCACCGCCAATGGCGCAGCGGTTCCATGGAACCGAGCTAACCCGTCCAACCCGATTAACAGCGAGTCCGGATGCTCGCTCGGAATCTTGGCATCGAACTGGAAGAGGGACAGCATCAGGTAGATCTTGACCTTTCCGGGGGCGAAATCCGGGAAAGCCTGACAAAATCGATCGAGTATTGCCGGTTCCTGCTGTTCGAACAAAACGTGCAATTTTCGAATTCCTGAAATGTATTCCGGTATTTTTGCCACGAACGCTTTGACCTTCGCCGAATCGACGTGCCAGAGGTGCTGATAAATTTCAGGTTCTCCCGCCAGAATCTCCTTAGAAAAACGTTCAACCCGGGCATCGGTATCCCCGGATAAGCTCGTTACGAAGTGCAAATCCTGTGGGATCAAATCGATGATCTCGGGTGACTCGCCCGCCGATGCGCGCGATAGACCAAAAAAAAGCTGAACAATTAAAGCGAAAACGCCAAGATCCCGGTAGCTCATGGACCCACATCTTTTAACGAACCAGGTTTGGAGTTCTCTATCCCAATTTTTTTCGCAGCTCGGGCCTTCGGTTTGGCTACAAGTGGTGACGACTCTATTTGCGGCCATCATCGCGTTGGGAGGAGCGGTAATCGCAGCCAACGCTGCCTATCGAAACGTGAACAAGTCACGGTTCGAACAAGCCGAAGCTGAACGCCAACGCAATCGGACATCTGAGCGAGATCGAGTTTTAGGAACCTTGCACGCTCTACGCGAGGAGATTTTGCAACTTTGGATGATCGTAGCCGAAGATTTGGGCGGGCCCATTGAAAATTTGGATCTAAAGCGGAAGCCTCTGCCCTACTGGTCTTATAACCAGAGTTACTTCTCGGTGTTTGATCGCAACGCGGGCACAATCGGGTTGATCGAGAACGATCAACTGCGCTCCAGCCTGGTGCGAACCTATATGTTCGCGAAGCGACTCGTTGATCAATACCAGGGCTATAACCGAATGGATGTTCGCGCCTCGACAAATTCGACTCAACCCGCAACAGGGGCATCCGCCGACACAACATATGCTTTGCACGCTGGGGCATTGACTCTGATTGAGTCGTATAATGCGCTGAAGAACAATATCGATCAGCTACGCAACCTTCTCGACGCTGAGCTCGGGCTAAAGAAGACCCCCCTACCCTATATCGACTCAACAGATCCTAAGCAGGCTGGGTCGAATCGGGTACAAGCTAAAGAATCGCGGCAATAAAGGTGGCGTCTGCCGCATTTTTGTCATCAAGGTCAATAAGTTGCCGGAGGTGTTGAGATCGGCAAACCTAGAAATCCCCCGAAGCGGGGTGAACAGAACAGCCCAGTGCTTTAGCCCTGGGAACGACCAATAATAAGACCGCCCTGTAAGGGCGGCCGATGTGATCGACCTTGTTCAGGAGGTATTGTTTTTCCTCGGAGGGGAGACGATTCTGGGCTCCGCGCATGCATCCGCCATCAAACCGTAGCGGAACTTCTCGTCGGTCGCCCTTGCAGGGCGAGGCCTTGATGTTGCTTACCCAGGGCTAAAGCCCTGGCTGTTCTATTCTCCCCCTTCGGGGGAAAGAGGGCTCCTTACTCAGAAGCCTATCGGGCAAATTTTCCCTTTTACCGGACCCAGATGGTACGCAACACGCTAACACCTCATCTTCTGCTTTTAGTCTGAAGATGGATGTTCAAGTACCGTATATCCCGGAAAATGCTCCGTTCAGCGCGGCGCAAAGAGCATGGTTGAATGGATTTTTGGCCGGTCTTTTTTCGCAGCAATCGGCCACGGCCCAAGCACCGCCTAAGATTCGGGCCAATGTCTATTTCGGCACGGAAACCGGCAATTCCGAAGCGCTTGCAAAGCAAACGGCGAAATTTCTCCAAAGCCGCGGCTTCGAATCCCAAGCCACTAACCTCAATAAGATTTCGTCCAGCGCGCTCGCCGGTGAAGCTTATGCGCTCATCGTGATCAGCACGTTCGGCGACGGCGACCCGCCCGACAGCGCTAAGGCATTTTATACCGAGTTACACGCACCGGATCACCCGCGCCTGTCCGAGCTTCGATATTCGATCCTGGCACTCGGTGACCGAAACTACGAGCGGTTCTGTCAATGTGGTAAGGATATTGACGTTCGCCTTGAGGCGCTTGGAGGCCAGCGGATTTATGAGTTAGCGGAGTGCGACGTCGATTATGAGGCAGCCGCAGAAGCTTGGAAAAACGGGGTTGCGACCGTCTTAGAAGCCGCGTCTCCGGTGCAACCTGCCAAGACCGAAGCCAAGTCATCGCCCGCTCCAGAGCCGACTCCTCCGGTTTCGGATAACTCAGCGCCAAGCGGAGAAATCGTCTACGACCGAAAACATCCGTTCCTCGCTCAGGTGTCCGCTAACCGGCTGCTGACGGCACCGGCGTCTGCCAAGGAGACCCGTCACTTCGAGATTACGCTCGATGGATCGAACCTGTCGTATAGCGCAGGTGATGCGCTCGGGATCGTGCCGTGCAACTGCCCAGAATTGGTCGAACAGATCCTTAAGACGTTGAATTGCGACGGCGAAGAGGCGGTGCCGTCGCCTGATGGAGCTGAGGTACCTCTGCACAAGGCGCTACTGGAATTTTACGAGATCACCAAGATTCCTTCGGGTCTCCTAAGATGCATCGCCGAACGCAGCGCAGATCCCGCCTTACGACAGCTACTAGAGCCGGCCGCCGCAATCCAGCTAAAGAGCTTCGTTAATCAGAGAGAAATCGTGGATCTCTTAGTAGAACACTCGTCCGCGCGAATCGGCGCCATTGAATTTGTTTCCCACCTGAAAAAGCTCGCGCCCCGCCTTTACTCAATCGCATCGAGTCCGGCAGCGCATGGCAACTCGGTTCATCTGACCATTTCAATTGTTCGCTACGAAACCAACGGCCGAAAACGCAAGGGAGTTTGTTCCACGTTTTTAGCTGATCGAGCGCGACAAAAAGTTGGCACTTTTGTGCATCGTTCCCCACATTTCCGTTTACCTGAGGATCCCACGAAACCGGTGATCATGGTGGGGCCCGGAACCGGAATCGCGCCGTTTCGTGGCTTTCTGTACGAACGAGAAGCGGTAGGCGCGGCCGGGCGCAACTGGCTGTTTTTCGGAGATCAGAAAGAAAACACCGATTTCCTTTATCAGGACGAACTGCTCCGTTTCAAAAAAAATGGTCTGCTCACACGGTTCAGCACGGCTTTTTCACGGGATCAGCCCGAGAAGATTTATGTTCAGCAGCGAATGCTGGAAGATGCAGCTGAACTGTGGTCTTGGCTTGAAGAAGGCGCCCACTTTTACGTGTGCGGCGATGCTCAAAGAATGGCGAAAGATGTCGATGCTGCTTTGCACGCGATCATCGAGCAGGCTGGCCAGAAGTCTAAGGAAGAGGCCGAGGCGTACATCAAAAAGCTAAAAGCCGCGCATCGCTACCAACGGGATGTGTATTGACGCTGGTAGGGCGAGGCTCCTGAGGACCTAGAGATTCGATCGAAGGAAAATTCGCTCGATCTCAACCAATCCGTGAGCCAGGCCAATAAACGCGCCGAGCCGTGGCAACGCGATAGACCCCGGCTCGGCAGGCTCTCCGGTGTAGCGATATTTGTTCATCCTTTGGCTCGCTTCGTTCCTTCGGTCCAGCCATATACTCTTTCGGGAGCCTCGCCCTACCAGTCTGCAACAAGCACTAGCGACCAGTCATCAGACACGCTAAGCGTTTTGGGTGAACGACGTCGACTCTTTTGCTAGATCCGCCGGGATCGCTGCTGTTCTAATTTGCATCCTGATTTCCCGCGCCGTGGCGGACGATAATCTCGTCTTTGATTTTGGTTCACCGCACAAGTTCTCTGGGATCGGACTCCAGATCTGGCCAGCTACGGGTCATTTAGCCGAACGCGATGCCTTATTGCGCGATCTACGCTGCAAATTCGTACGCGCGGGCTTCACCTCGAAACTCACTGACGACCAGGTAAAGAATCATATGTCGATTGCAGAGATCTCGTCGGCAATCAACAAGGTTGCAGACTCCGATGAGACAACCGTTTATTCGCAACTGCACGACGAGATCACCCAACTGCACCTGAAGTTAGATCTCGTTTTGTGGCAAGTCCCTTCGGTCTGGTGCATCACCAGCGGCGATAATGAGATCAGTCACGCCAGGATCAATCCGGATCACATCCAGGATTACGCGAATTGGGTTGTGGCCCACCTTTTATACGCGAAGCGCCTTCGACTGCTGCCGAGTATGGTCGAGTTGATCAATGAACCGGATAGCGCGGCTGGCACCCAATTTTCGCCGGAACAATACGACGCTTTAGTGTACGCCGCTCGCGCGACCCTTGATCGGAATGGTCTAGCCGCGGTTGGAATTGCAGGCCCGGGGGTAGCCTCCGGATCCACGGTCGAAGCTTACACGCAAGTCCTGGAGCGAACCGGGCACGTCTCTCTTTTGGAAGAGCTTTCCTGGCACGACAGGGATACCGTTAGACGGCCGGAGCCAGCTGGATTCGGCGGAGTCCCACTGGGGTTGTTGGCGAAAGCTCATCAATTACCGATCGCGATCACTGAATTCACCAGCGAGAGCCCGCAATGGGAGCGGCCTCCGTACGATTTCGGCCCGAGAAACCGGGGCGATAACAATGCGGCTGATTCGCCCGATTTTGCGGTTTCCGTACTGGCCGAGGCAATTAAACTCGTCGGAGACGGCGCCAATTCATTGTCTTATTGGCAAGCGGAAGACCCGGAGTGGACGCAGGACGCTTTTGGTCTTCTGAACGAGGAAGGGCAACGCAAACCGGTTGCGGCCGCCCTCCAGATGTTTTCTGAACTCATCCCGGCCAAGTGCGATGTCGCTAATCCGAAACAGGTTACTTTCGGCCTGGCGTCGGCTTGTGTACGTACTGAGCGCGGCTGGGTACTGGCCACCGCGAACCTGAGCCAGGAATCCAGGAAGATCGATGCTCGAATTTTGAACTCCCCGTTCCCGGCCAAGGTCGTATTGGGACGCCGGTTTGACTCTCACGGAGCAACTCCCCAGGTCGTCCCGGCATCCACCGTTGCGCTCGACGGCCAAAACATCAGCTTTGACCTGCCGGCCCGGACGGCGGTGATTCTGGTGCTGCGGTAGGGCATCGCGTGAGGGGTGACTG